>ENA-ORUO01000347-ORUO01000347.1-human-gut-metagenome-genome-assembly--contig:-NODE-347-length-57794-cov-30.504009_pt1 | contig 57794 bp, 57 predicted proteins | sample MGYA00242082_ERZ509215 | MGnify/ENA primary metagenome ERZ509215 (study PRJEB26280, sample SAMEA2338829) | human gut metagenome | biome: human gut; feature: human-associated habitat; material: faeces... | reverse complement strand
GACAACTCCCGGATGACGTTTATCTTCTTTTATCCGTTTTTCAAGTTCCCAGAATTTCTCTGATGCAGGCTTTTTATCATCATTCAGAAAATTGGCATACTCTTTAACAAGACCTTCCATATAATTTTCCTGCCAGCCTGATAATCTTTCTCGAAATAATTTCCAATCCTTTTTGCTTATGTCCATGCTTTTGAACCTCCTCAGTCTCATGTTAGTCTCAACAAACAATTTCAAAAATGAGACTGACTTGAGACTACGACTTTATAATTTACCTGCAAATCCAAGTTTTATCGCGTTTTGCTATATCATAGAGACTCACTCAGTCTCAAATCTCGTGAGACTTCGTTGAGACTAACTCTGGAATATCCTTGAGTGAAAATTTGAGTGTTACATTGAGTGCCAAATTTACTTACCTAATTTTCCATTCTCCACCATTATCCGGACCTTTTCGTTCTATGATACCTTTATCCTTTAATTCTGATATATATCTAGCAATTGTTCTATCCGTAACGTCTAAGGCTATTCTTAATTCATCAATAGAAATATTCGGGTTTTCCGAAATCATTTTTAGAATCTCACATGCTTTAGCAAGCTTCTTCTTAGAATACTCTGGCATTAACTTCTTAATTTTTTCTTCCGAAATTTCTATGACATTTTCTATGACATTTTCTATGACATTTTCATTTGCTTGTGTTGCATAACTAGAACCATAATTCAGATTATATAAAGTCAATATAAAATCATCATTATCTGCCTCAAATACTGGCATCTTAGTCTCATCAAATTCAACTTGTCCCTTATAGTCTGCTAATATTTTCTTAAATCCACTACCTCTACGCTCCATGTATTTCAAGCGGCTGAATATATCAGCCAATATCGGATTTCTTCGCTTTGATGGGATTTTCAATAAATCTTTTTCCTCTAAAGATATTCCACTTACCATTCCACCCGGTGAATATATTTCAATTCTGTCATCAAACATATCTATATGGACTTCGTTTCCTTTTATTTCTTCGCTCCATATGTTGCTGTGCTTTCAGCAACCTTCATGGGCGCATAATTTGCTTCTGCATATGATATTGATTTGTCTCGAAAGTTTACAACCTTTTCTTCTCCCATATCATTATTATCTGTCCAAAGTTCGCACTGTGTCATAACAGTCTGAACTGCATCTTCCATACCCTCAGGCGGATACTTATGTTTTTTCAGCAGTTTCTTTATAAGCATACGCATTTTTGCTCTTGCTGATTCTCGCTTCTGCCAGTCAATTGTTTTATTTCTTCGTAGAGTATCTGCAAGTTCTTTTGTAATTGCTATCAGTTCTTCATTTTCATAGAAATCCTTTATTGCCTGTGGCTTCGTTAATGCATCATAGAAGGCAACCCCTGTATTAGTCAGTCTAATGACAAGAACACGCACTGATTCAAAGAATGCTGCTTCAAATCGACTTTCTTCATCAACCAGAGAAGAACAAAGAGACAATGCCTGATGCAGCATAAGTGCTTCTTTTACAAATGAATCCTTATCATCCACTTTCTCTCTGTCCATAATAAAGTTGACTGCACCACTGATAGTTTTTGCTCTTTCAAGGTCTGTTCCACCTGTAAACTTCGAGTAATCATATCCGTGGAACATATCCCGGAAAATTGAAATTTTCCATACTAAAACTCCAAGCTATCCGTATTGAGTAGAAAATGTTTCATACCCATGATTACAAAGCCTTCCTCATTTCTCCAAGGCTTTTTCGTTCCATTTACTATAACAATCTTCTTAAATGAATCTGGAATACTTCGGAGTGAATTAAGTTCCTGTGTCTGCTTTTCCTCAGAAGTCATATCGTAAGCCACCTGAATGTAATATCTCTGACTGCCCTGGTTCACTACAAAATCAACCTCTAACTGCTTATGAACCCTCTTTCCTTCACTATTCTTTGCAAATACATCCACAATACCGACATCCACATTGTAACCACGCACAAGTAGCTCATTATAAACTATGTTCTCCATAATATGAGTCGGCTCCTGCTGTCTGAAGTTCAGTCTGGCATTTCTAAGTCCTATATCCGAAAAATAGTATTTAAGGTTTGCTCCTACATATTTTCTCCCCTTAATATCATACCGGTCCGCTTTAGAAATCAAAAATGCCTCTGCCAAATAATCAATATGGTTGGATATAGTTTTATTGCTGTAATTGATACCTCTCTCACTTTTGAAAGTATTTGATATTTTGGTTGGATTGGTAGGTGCTCCTATGGCAGAAGCAAGAATATCCACCAAAGTTCCAATCTCATCAACATTTTGAATTCTGTTTCGCTCTACCACATCCTTGATATAGACATTGGTAAAAATATTTTTTAGATACTCAGCCTTTTGGCGTTCCACAGAAAATTGTGCTACCTGTGGCAACCCACCGTATATCATATATTCCTCCCAAGCATCATCATAATCTCCATCAAAAGCCGCATAGAACTCCGCAAAGGACAACGGATAAATTCTGATTTCATCTCCTCTGCCTCTAAATTCAGTTACAATATCGCTAGATAAAAATTTAGAATTACTTCCGGTTACATATACATCAATGTTGCTGATACGAAGCAAACTGTTCAGCACTTCCTCAAATCGTGGCATAAACTGTACTTCATCCAAGAGCAGATAATACTTCCGGTCATCTTTCATTACATCTTTAATATGCTGATAACACTTCTTTGGATCTCTCAGCTCCTCATTTTCAATGCCATCTAAAGCAATTTCAAGGATGTGGTCATTATCTACACCACTCTCCAATAAATATTTCTTAAACAACACAAATAACAGGAATGATTTGCCGCATCTCCTGATTCCCGTGATAATCTTTATCATTCCGTTATCTTTTCTTATCTTTAACTGTTCAAGGTATGAATCTCTTTTAATCTCCATAGTATCGCTCCTTGTTTTTGTGCATTGCACGAAATTTGGCAATGTTATTTTACCACTAAATTATTTTTACTTCAATAGCTATTACTATTTTTTGTGCATTTGCACTTTTTTATGTAACGGTTATAGATAATATGCAAAAAAGATACCTACACCATGCCTAAATTGACACAGTATAGGTATCCTTTCAAATCCACAATACTATCAACTCTTATTTTGAAAATATCTTAATATTTTCAAGCATACTTTTGAGACTTAAACTTTTGGTATCATACTGCGAATACATTTCAATAAATTTCTGTTTTGCTCCAAGCATACTATCAGAAATATTTACAGGAATATCTTCTTCGTTCATTTTATCAAAAAACTTTTTTGCCTTAGTTGACATCTTCGCCCTATGTATATCAATTTTCGACAATTTTGCCATATACTTATCAAAAGCTTTACTTGCATCAACAGCTTGATGGATTCTAGTTTCAAATCCAGAAACATACTTCTGATATGCAGCATCTAAACCACTTATTTCTTCTTCCATAGTCATTTTACGGTAACCAGATTCAGCAGTTTCATCCTCTACATAAACATTTCTTGTTCCATCGGCATATCCTTGCACAATTTCATCATAAGCACTTGCATATGCCTCAAGTAACGCAGAACCCTTCTCCTCTATTGAATGGTATCCTTCATCATGTTCTGTAATTTCTGCCAGCTTATTACCAAGCAAAAAAACATAATGAATTTCTGGCTTTTGTTCCATCAAGTTCGCTCGGTTTTCAAGCATAGTGTCATAATTTGTCTTTTCAGTATCCACTACACTATTTTTACAAGCATTCTTTCCTTCTTCTGAAATTGTAACTTTTACCGGACACTCATCTGCGTTTGGAGATGGACTATTCTGAATCATTTTAGGCTTATTATTTGTTAATTCATAATTGGGTGCCAAGCGATTTTCACCCGAAATATGGATATTCATATTCATCCCTCCGATTCTAGTTATTGTAAAATGTCATTTAGTTAGGCTTACAAGAGCATTTTCATTGTTGGCGAAGATGCTCTTGTAATTGATTCAAAAGTTTAAAATTATTACAGCATTTTATTTTTTTGCCAGCACAGAAAAGTTCATTTCCTTTCCTTTTATCTCTGCACCCATATACTGTTCTATAAATTCGAAATAGCCATTTGAACCCGCTTGTTTTTCCCATGTATCAACAGACTCTTTAATTCGTAACAGACACATGACCGGAACTTTGTAGTAATCATGAAGTTCTCGCAAATCCATTTCTTTTCCAATCACTTTCTGTATCTCTTCGTTTGTAAACGGATCAAATGCCATCAATAGTGCCTTTTCCAGTTTTTCATTATCTTTATTCCGAAAAGATTTTAAATCATATTTTTCGCCTGTGTAACAGCTCTTTATATCAAATAATACCAGGGCTATAGCTTCTCTTAATCTGCGGCTGTTTGAGCTGGGGTTCGACCAATAAATTTTCAATGCATTCCCTTCCATCGGCAGCAATAGCATACCAAAGGCTTCTTCGTTTCCTTTCTTTATTTTTCCAAATTCTTTTTCCATTTGTGAGTAGATTCTTTCAAACTGATATAACTGCATCTTTTGTCCTCTTCTTTTCTATCGTTTTTCGCTGCAATCCATAACCGGATTTCAATCTTTTGGGATGTTTTCACAATAAAGTACTTGACAAGATAGCCAATATATGTTGCGCGAGCCTTGATTATAAACACATTTCAAGGAGGCACCCTATGGCTCAAAATTTTTTATCTGACTTAAAAATGACACTCGACAACTGTATCGCAGAACTGGATGAAATTCATTTCATGTTCTGCAAAAATCCAGAAGCCGATTTCACAAGAAACCGCAAACTGTCTTTCCACGATTATATTCAGTTCATGCTTCAAATGCAGAGTAAATCTGTTTCAAATGAAATCCTGGATTTCTTTGAGCATTCTCTTTCAGCCTCTACAAAATCTGCCTTTACACAGCAGAGGTTCAAACTTCAACCTGAAGGATGGGATTTCTTGTTCCATATATTTGTCACACAGTGCAGGGAACTGTCTGATCAGCTTTTTCACGGCTATCGCCTTTTAGCATGTGATGGTTCTAATGTCAACATAGCACGAGATCCTGATGATGAAAGAACTTTTATCCATGAAGGTGAAAAGGGTTATAATGCCATTCACATTAATGCTCTTTACGATATCATGAACCATACGTATTGTGATTTTCTGGTTCAGGGAAAAAAGAAACTTCATGAACGGGCTGCGCTGAATACCATGGTTGACCGTTACTCCGATTCTGTACCCGTTATTCTGATGGCAGATCGCGGATATGAAAGCTTCAATGTCTTTGCTCATCTTCTTCAAAAAGATATGAAATTTATTATCCGCATGAAGGACATCAACAGTAATGGCATCCTTTCCGCTTATGATCTGCCTGACAGCGAGTTCGATACTTATATAAGAACCACGCTTACCAGACGTCATACTAAGGAAACACTTGGAAATCCAGATACATATACCATTCTTCAGCCGGTTACCGATTTTGATTTTTTTAATGACAACTGCATTTATTATGATATTGAATTTCGTATTGTTCGTATTCTTCTTGATAATGGAACCTACATCTGTATAGCAACAAATCTTTCGAAAGAAGATTTTCCTTTAGAAGAAATCAAAAAGCTATATCGCATGAGATGGAGTGAAGAAACAAGCTTTCGTGAGCTGAAATATACAATCGGTCTCATCAGCTGGCATAGCAATAAATATGACGGAATCCTTCAGGAAATCAATGCCCGGATGATACTATATAATTTCTGTGAACTTGTGACCGCCCATGCGGTTGTAAAGACAAGAGATAACACGAAACATATTTACAAATAAATTTCGCCACCGCAGTCAACATATGCAGAGCATATCTAAAACATGGCAGTGACGAAATCGAGACCATGCTTCTCATACAAAAGCATCTGACACCAGTCAGAGGCAACCGTAAATATCCTATCCACCTCCGTCCAAAGAGAAATAGGGATTTCATGTATCGAGCGGCTTAAATCTCAATATCATTATACTTCCATTTTAGGCAGATTTGCAATCTGTCTTTTTGGCATACGCAAATATTTTTTCGAAATCGCCACAAGCGGTCATCAGATTCAAAAATCAACCCATTGAGCCAAATGTTTCTTAACTAAACAGTGATTTTAAAAATTTGCCACCTATGATATACTGTTTTCATCTGATGAATGCTTATCTAAATGACATTGTGTAACTATTTCTTTAAAAAGATATTGCGAGGTGACTTATTATGTATATATGGCCTAAAGAGATACAACAGATAATCGCTGAAGTTCTTCATGCCCAAAATCCTATAACTTGTTTAGAAAAGTTCAAAAACTATGAACCAGCTAAAAAAATTACTTTTTTATTATTTGATGGAAATCAAACAACCAATTTCCAGTATATCACCCATGATTACAACCTTTCGAAATATAGAATAGTTAATTTAGGAAATTATGCCAATACCGCTATTATAACGACTTCTATGCTATTAGATAAAAATGATTTAACTGCTATTAAAACCGCATATTCAGTTAACATAGATTCCAATATCGTATCTATGCTACCTCAACTCCTAAAAAACAAACCAATAACTCCAGATTTTCTTAACTTTCTTGTATATATAAAGAAAAATAATTTGGATTTGAATATATCTCCATATTTGCTCGAGGATAGTTTAAATTCATCCGGTATGAAAAATGAGGCACGTGCATATGAATGCTTATTAAGTTTCTTTAGTTTTTCCGATTTATCTTTACAACAACTTTATTCTCTACCAATTTCTCCAGATGTCATTGCCTTCAACCATGCAGATGATGCTTGGTCTCAAATGAAATACTCTCGATTCTACGAAAGGAATGACGAAAAAAGAGTTCACAGCATATATTGCTTTTTACTAAAAGTATATATTATTGAATTTGGTAGTAAAAAAAGTTCAAGAAAAAAGCTTATCGAACTGGTTGACTTTATTAATACCAACCTCGGCATCTACTTAGAATCTGGTCTATTACTTGCATATTGGTATTTTAACAAATCATATAATTGCGTGCTTGATTTTTTTCAAAAAATACAACCCGGAGCAAAAGATAAACTAAAAAAAGTCGAAGGTATGGCTTGGGATCTTTTTCACTTATGGGACATACCAACAGAGATGGCAGTACAATCTCACACATACAATGCAATTATACTGCAGGCATTTGCAACACACGACGATGCACTCGCACAAATTGCAAAGCTTAATCCTATTGTAAGGATTGCATTCTACCAACAAGAAGCCCAAGTAAAATACAAGTTATCGTTATCAAACTTCTTACATAATGATCCTATAATTGATTCAATTATTGATAATCAAAAGCAACGTGAATGTTTATGTGAAACCGTCGATTTAATAGAATTATCAACTCAATTAGAGCACGAATTCTTAAATACCATCAAATAACATTTGCCGCTATTTCCACAATAGCGGCACTTTGCTTTCTACCTTTCCCTCCCCTCTCTAACCTTCTCGCCAATCCATTCCAGAAACTTATCAAGCACTGACTTTCCTTCAATCACAAACTTCTTCATAAATTCGTATGCTTTCTCCAGTTTTTCTCTCAGCCCCTCGTTTTCCTCTTTAAGATTCTGGTTTTCGTACCTCAGCCGGATAACTTCTTCCTTTAAGTAATAATCACCATCCACCTGAGCTATCAGTTCACTTCTTAGTTTTCTGACTTCTGCTAATTCTTCCCTTGCCCGGTTCAATTCTTCATCTGCCTTATCAAATACTGTATGAGCTCTTGCAAGTGCCGCCTGTAAATCTGCTAATTGCTCTTTTTTATCAGTAATCACATCCTCTAATTCCTGATTGTCAGCAATCAGATATTTATTGCGTTTTTCCTGCTCTTTCCCTTCATCTAACGCTTTCTCTTTCAAATAATCTATTATGGATAACGTTTTCTCCGCTTCTTCACGGTTCTTTTTAAGCTGTAACTCCTGTTTATTAATTTCCCTATTCAATCGTGCTTCGCGTTCTTCTTTTAATTCAATTACAACGCCGATATCTTCAAGTTCCTGCTCCAGCTCTTTGACTTCGCGACTACGTTCCTGCTTTTTATAGTCCAGCACCGATAAATGCGGCTTATGCGTATCCAGCTTCTTCCAACTGATACCATATTTCTCCATAATGATGGCAATATCCTCTTTCTCTGCCTCAGACCACTGCTGCCATTCTGTATTACCTTTGCCTTCACTTTCAAAACCTCTGGATGCCAATGCACCCTTGAGGGAATTCTTAGTTTCCAATCCTCTCTTGTTATCTGTTGAAAATGGCACAAAATCTATATGTACATGTGGCGTTTCTTCATCCATATGGATATATGCACCGAAAACATATAGCTGTGGATTTCTGCTGATAAATAGCTCCACATAATCTGTTAATACCTTTACTGCAATATCAGCCGCCTCACTGCCTACTCCGGTATCATCTCTATTTCCTATCTGCACAATGACCTCGTAAAAAAGTTTCTCCTGCTTACTTCTGGAAATCTTCTCATAATAATCCTTAATCTGCCTGCCCTTGCGTTTTTGTTTTGCATTGTACTTTTTAAGAGAGTCATCATACAACTTATGATACACCTGCTTCAAATTTTCATTTACAAGAGTAATATTATCTTTTGTTCTGTCCGCATCTACATTTGACGCAATAAATGCTCTCGTATTGTGACCAAGCGAACCTTCCCCATTCATGAAACTAATCGTTCTTTCCACCAACTCAACTCCTCCTTTTCCTATGTATGAGTTCACCTCCTTCTTATCCGTACTTGTGCCGGATACGGCACATATCAGCAAATTTTCTATAGGAAGGTTTTGTTACTTTTGAGCTTCATAATCTCATTCTGCCATTGAATCACATCCGCCGGACGAATCTCGTTCAACTTCCTGCGCCCAAAGTATGGCAAAATCTTTGTTTCAATAATGTGCTTTTTCGTCAGAAACGAGTTATACTTAATTCTTGGCTGAATATCCGAAAGGTACAATTCCGCGAAATCCTTGAATTTCATATTGATATTCATTTCATCCTTCAACTTAAAAGCACGCTCCCATTCCTGGGCCTCGCTCTTCTTAGCAAAGCCTCTCTTAGTCTTTTGCCTTCGTGTGCCGGTCCAGTCCTTGTAATAAGTCCTGACCTCCCACATTCCGGTCTTTTGGTTTTTCATAACTGCCATCAAACCACCTCTTTCTTATCTGTTGTTCCATAGATTCGTTCATCAAAATACTGTCTACTGACTCGTCCCTTGATTGTCACAAATCCATCTGCTGCTCGCTCTGCGTTTAATTCGCGTATGAGCTTATATGCATATGATGTCGAGACTCCAAACTCTTCCACCACATCCTGCACATTGATAAATCTTTTGTTCTCCATACACTGCTACCTCCTCTCTCGTTTTTATTGTTCAGTTCATTTTTGTACTGTCAACACTTTCTATCAAAAAACATTTCACTTTTGCACTGTTAGTGATATACTGTATATAAATTTAAAAATCTCTTTTGGGAATTGTTTTGTCACTCAAAATAGACAGATAAATTATATTAGAAGCGAGGTAAATATATGCCAAATGAAACAAATGTGAACATAGGAAATGCTGGTGAATATTTTGTTGCGGGAGAATTAGAACGCCGTGGATTTACAGTTGCTGTTCCAATGTCAAATGTTAAAGATTTTGATATTTTAGCTATTGATAGAGAAACGCATAAACAAATTGCAATACAAGTTAAAACAACAGGATATAAGCAGAAAAAATGGACATTATCAAAGAAAAACGAAAACCTTATAGGAGATGATATATTTTACATATTTGTATCACTTAATGAACTGGATACCCCTGAATATCACATAGTTCCGAGTAAGATTGTTGCAAATACAATTAAAGAATCTCATAATAAATGGCTTGAGACTCCTGGTAAAAAAGGTCAAAAGCATAACAATACAAACATTCGTGTATTTTTAGACAACGAGGATTTATTTTTTGATAAATGGGACTTGTTAAGTTATCAATCTGTTGATGATAGACTGGTACCTTCTAATATTTATGATTCGTTGATTTCCTTTATTCCGCGTCTTAAAGACATAGAATATGCAAAACTTTATCCAGAACAGCAAACAGGGGATGGAAGTATAGAACATCCTTTTCAGATGCCATTTTATATATATGCAGATGTTGTGCGTGAATTTGAAAAAGAGGTGTATAAATTCGAAAAAGATCATCCAGAATTTCAACTGAATACATATAATAATATCTTTCTGATGAACGGTCTACGATGGGATGAGGAAGTTATGACAAAAGCTGATGTTAGTAACGCCAATGGACAGGTAGTGATGGCATTGATTTTAGGAGCTATACGTGCAGAGAGGTTTTGTGATGGTACACTTAAGGATTTTCTTGAATTAGGATGTATTGAAAAATGGTTGCTTAGATTACAAGAAATAGCATCAAAGATATAAAATGTACATAAAACTGACAAATATTTCCGAAAAAGAAGTTTGAGAATAAGGAGCTTTTGTAATGGGCGAAAAATTCACCAGCCGTGTAGGCACATTAATTAGAAATTTCCGCATTGCAGCCGATATGACGCAGAAGGAATTAGCTGAAAAATGTGGACTCAATGAATCCACCATAAGAAATTACGAATTAGGAAACCGTTATCCCGACGAAGCCACATTGCTGAATATCGCAAACCATCTGGGCGTCAGCTTCTTCGCATTGTCTGATCCGGATGTAGCAAATATATTTAGTGCACTCCATGTGTTATTCAATATAGAGTGGGCATATGGACTTCGACCTACCATTAAAGACAGTGAAGTAGTATTAAAGTTTGAAAACCGTCTTTCATGTACAGGACCTCGTCCACAGGAAGATTTAGATTCATTCAAAAAAATGGTTGAGTACTGGGCAAGATTAAGAGACAAACTCGATGACGGAGAAATCACCGAAAGTGATTACTACAAGAAAGAAATCCGCTTCCCTGCAAATCCGATAGATAGTGATACATCTTACTCGGTATCTCTTGATTTAGCAGATGATGACCAGATGATGGTTCAGGAGATGATTGAAAATGAAGAGGTTGCAAAAGCATTGAAAGACTTGTTTCCGGATTTCTCATATGTAAAGAGGAAGCGAAAACCGAAGAAGGAATAAACTACAGAAAGGCAAATTATATGGCTAAAAGTAAACTACAAATATCTCATTTGAATTACGGCGAACTCCATTTCTATTACCCTATTAAATTTGATACCAAATTATCTTTTACAACTTTATGTGATACACTTTACAAAAGTAATATAAGCTTTAATGAAGAATATCAAGAAAAGATAATGAACTCTCTAGGGACTTCATTAGCCAATGCAACCACAGATTTCCAGAAAAATGATGCTAATGCAGAAGATATTCCATTAACATTTAAGGTGCGCGATACTCAAACCCAAAAAATGTACCATCCCGTTGCGGATTATGAATCTGACTATGAAATAGGAGCAGACAATATCCGATTTGAGTTCATTTCTTCTGATTCATCAATATTCCTTAATGTTGTCAGCACTGAATTGGAAGCACTTCAACAACGTCTTTCAAGAATGGAAAAAGAATTTGAATTATCTTCCAAAATTTATGGCGACTCATTTACCTCAAATCAAAAACGAATTCTTTTGCTTCCTTTTAAAGCCCAATTAGCAAATGGTGAAATTGTTTGGATTCATGCAATATTAATCATTTTTTCTAACAAGATGGGCATTTTGAAATTGGAGCTTCCTCTTATTGATACCGATATTTATCCTCTAAAATGTTATGACTTGGACTTATTGGTAAACTCTATTGATAATTGCTGGAAATTAAAAAATATTGATTTAGACATGAAGCTATCTGATTTGCCAAGCTATTACTTAAAATCAATTGTAACCAACAATAAAGTAAATATTATAAAATATAATAACGAAATTAAAAACCTACTTTTAATTGATTTCAATGAAATGCCGAATCAAATAAATAATATTTCTTCAGAGCTACAGGAAGAACTTTTTAGGATTATTTCTGCTCCAGTTCCAGAACATTCATATACTTCTTATTCTAGTGACGCTCGTGAACATATGAAGAAATATAGTTGGGGACAACATGGGATAAAATATATCATGAAAACCAATGGTGGTGTTCTTTCCTTAATCGACAGGAGTTTGCTGAACTATTATATAAACGAATTCAAAAAATCAACAAATACCCCAGTTTTAGATAATAACGACTATACATATATGTGTAATTTATTAGCTAACGACATTAATACAAATATTGAATTTGCTATATTAATTACAATGTTAAAAAGGACAAACGAATGCAATAATATTTTTGATAAGTCAAAAAATAAATTCGATTTGTTTAATGTCAAGAAAGAATATTTTGAGAACATCTTATTTATAAACGAACTACAAAACACATGTTACGGTACAGTTCTTGAGCAAACCTCTGAAATCGAAAGAATGATGCCTCTTTATCTTAAGACAGATATAACTCGTTCTAATCAAATTGCATTAGATAACATATTAAAAGATAAAGAGCAACAGCGAAGTGAACATTTTTTGAATTTTATATCTGTAGGTAGCCTAGTTTTATCATTAATATTTGGTCTACCTTCCATATACGAAGCATTACAGATTTTACAAAAGACTTTTAATATATACAACGTACCCTATCTTACATTAGAAAACTCTAGCGTTGGATTATGGTTCTTACTGAATCTTTTTATTGTAATAAAGCTGTTAAGCAAACGATATTTTTAATATTATTGTCATTCTATTGTCACAAGACAAAACAAGAGCCAAGAAACTCCGTAAATTCGGCATTTGTTGGCTCTTGTGTATTATTCGAACTCAATCGTTCCCGGTGGTTTACTCGTCAGATCATAGAATACTCTATTCACCCCACGCACCTCATTGATAATTCTGCTCATAACCGTCTGAAGTACTGCAAACGGAATCTCGGCAGACTCGGCTGTCATGAAATCAACCGTATTGACTGCACGCAGTGCAACTGCGTAGTCGTAAGTTCTCTCATCACCCATAACACCAACGGAACGCATGTTGGTAAGGGCTGCAAAGTACTGGTTTGGCATCCAGGATGGATTTTTGCCGTGCTCTTTTTTGTAGGCGGCAACTGCTTTGTCCACCTCATCGCGGTAGATGTAGTCGGCATCCTGTACAATGCGGACTTTGTCTGCATTCACTTCACCGATGATACGGATTCCAAGTCCAGGACCCGGGAATGGCTGACGGAAAACAAGATTCTCCGGAATGCCAAGTTCAAGACCTGCTTTGCGGACTTCGTCCTTGAATAAGTTGCGGAGTGGCTCGATGATCTCTTTGAAATCAACGAAATCTGGTAGTCCTCCTACGTTGTGGTGGGATTTGATCACTGCGGATTCACCGCCAAGTCCACTTTCCACTACGTCCGGATAAATGGTTCCCTGTGCAAGGAAGTCAACAGCTCCGATCTTCTTTGCTTCCTCTTCGAATACACGGATGAATTCCTCTCCGATGATCTTACGCTTCTGCTCAGGCTCTGTAACGCCTGCAAGTTTGTTGTAGTATCTCTCCTGTGCATTGACACGGATGAAGTTTAAATCAAACTGACCATTTGGTCCGAATACGCTCTCGACTTCATCTCCCTCATTTTTGCGGAGAAGACCGTGGTCAACGAATACGCAGGTGAGCTGCTTTCCAATGGCTCTGGATAAAAGTCCTGCTGCAACAGAGGAATCTACACCGCCGGATAATGCAAGCAGTACTTTTCCATCGCCGACTTTTTCTCGGATATCCTTAATCGTACTCTCAACGAAAGAATCCATTCTCCATGTTCCGGCGCATCCACACACGCCTCTTACGAAGTTGTGAAGCATTTTGCTTCCCTCTTCGGTGTGCAGTACTTCCGGGTGGAACTGGATCGCATATAAATTTTTTTCTCTGTTTTCTGCTGCTGCAACCGGGCAGTCTGCCGTGTGTGCAACAATATTAAAACCTGGTGCTGGTTTTGAAATATAATCAAAGTGGCTCATCCAGCAGATGGTCGTCGGTGCAACATTTCCAAATAATGGAGAAGTTGTATCCACCATTACTTCTGTTTTACCATACTCACGCACCGGTGCCTTCTCAACTTTGCCTCCTAACACGTGCATCATTAACTGTGCACCATAGCAAAGTCCCAAAACCGGAATGCCAAGTTCAAATAATTCTTTGGTATAGGTTGGTGAATCCGGCTCGTAGCAGCTGTTTGGTCCTCCGGTCAAAATGATTCCCTTTGGATTCATGGCTTTGATCTGCTTGATGTCTGTTCGATAGGAATAGATTTCACAGTAAACGTTACATTCTCTGACACGTCTTGCAACCAGCTGGTTGTACTGACCGCCGAAGTCGATGACGATTACTTTTTCCTGGGAAAAGATATTTTCCATAGTCAGCCCTTTGTCCTCCTGTATTTTCATTTCTGTAATGTCCTGATTTTTGTCAGAACAGCATTTTTGATAGTTCCATTTTATCTGAATCTGCAAATGAAATTATCGCTCGTTTCATTGTAGCATAGTTTTGGTTAATTGGCACGCAAATTTTTAAGTTGATTGTAACCTCTACAGCTGTATCCAGTAACGCTGTACCGTCTCACCTTCTACGTTTATCTCATTTTCCAGAACTCCTCCGTTGTTCTGGATACTTTTTGCTGAACCGGTATTTTCCTTATTACATACCATAAGTACCTTTTCAATTCCCAGCTTTCTGCACTCGTCTAATGCTAAAGCGATCATTTCTGTGGCGTATCCTTTTCTTCGTTCCGAAGGACGCACACCGTCTCCGATATGGCCTCCATCTAACAATAATGCTTCGTTAAGGGAATGTCTGATATCGACTGCTCCAACCAGAATATCTCGTTCCCGGTCATATGCAAAAAAAGTGGATGCAGGTACATATCCCTCTTTTGGCTCTGATTCTTCCAGACTTTTCAGATAGGCATCAAAATCATGATAATCTGCTTTCCGGATTGCCCATGGAATAATGGTTTCCCCGGTTTTTGTCCACTCGTCCATCATATCAAAAAGCTGGGATTTGTATTTTTCACTCATTTTCACTAATTGTAAATCCATTCTTTCTCCCTCCTGATATCTCACGAAGTATCTTCCAAAATCTGTTTTTATTCAACAAAATATTTGCAAGCGTGCATTGTGTTATTTAAAATTTTCTGAAAAATAATTGTTTTTTATCATACGCTGATCTGTTTTCTCTGTCAATCATTTTTGTTCCTGATCTCCACTTCTGGTTTTCACTTTCGATTTCTATTTTTCATTTTCGTTTCTGATTTATACTTCCGCTTTCTACTTTTCATCTCCGTTTTTCACTTGAGATTTCCATTTCTGATTCATTTTCCTTATTTCTATTTTAGCAAATGTCAGGTGTGCCATCTTATTCATTTCACATTTCTCTTATTACTCCATACATAATTTTCGTCTCCGGCAGCATACTTATTTCATGAAAAAGCAAAAACACCTTCCGGATTTTACCAGCCTCCGCAGACCGGAGCAGAATACAATACAAAATGTCCTTTCACTTATGATTTTTTTCTTTTTCACAGGCTCTGCCTGCGGTTATGTGTGGGAGGTTCTGATTTTCCTTGTAAAAGAAGGAACGTTTCGAAACCGTGGTTTTCTCTACGGTCCATGGCTGCCTGTTTACGGGATTGGCGCAGTTTTATTTTCGGTTATATTATCCCCTCATGAATTATTGCCAGATTCTTCAGGAAAACATAAGAAAAACCACCCTGTCACTGTCTTTTTCCTCTCTACCCTTTTAGGCTCCGGTTTAGAACTTGTGATTGGATGGTTTCTTGATCTCTTCTGGAATTTACGTTACTGGGATTACAGCGGATATTTTCTTAATTTCCGTGGGTATATCTGTCTGGTTTCTGCGTTAGGTTTTGGCATTGCAGGCGTTCTATGGGTCTGCATTTTTTCAAAAATATTGCAAAAATGGTGGTATCATATTTCACTGGATTTTCGAAAAAAATGGAATATGTTTTGGGTTTTCATTTTTGTTACTGACTGCGCTGCCGCACTTATTTTTCCAAATACCGGACATAGTATTACCTTTTAAGGATTATCTTGCTTCTCCGCCCTCTAAGTATTCCGCTTCTTCTTTCATGACCTGCGGTTCTTTTTCCTTAAAAATCATTCCGAATACAGCACGGACAAGCGGTCCTGCAAAAAAGATCTGCCAGAAAAATGCCATCGGAAAGTTCAAAGCAGTTGTCTGAAACCAGACCGCAATAAATTCTTTTCCTGCACTCTTAAATAATAAAGTAGCAAAAAAGCTCATGGTTGGACACATCAGACATACGGTGATGGATGAAATTGCTAAAATAAGCATGATTGGCTTATCCACGCCCGGTGTCACAATGCGGAATGCAAGTTTTTTTGAAAGACTTCCATATAAAAAGAAATCTAAAATAAATGCGATCGGTCCCATGATCACTAATTCATGAAATGCATTTAAGAATACGATGTTGCTCATTCCTCCCATATTCAGTGCAATGTTGTAACAGATCATGGTGTAAACCATGACAAATACCATCAAAATGGTAAAAACAACTTCCTGTAATTTTGTTTTTGGCATAATTTTATTCTCCTCTTTTCCTTTATTTTTCACAGACAAAAATGCAGCCGGACAACAATCTCTGCGATCGCTGTTCGGCTGCACGTCGTGTGATTATAATAGCATATTCTTTTTCTTCGTATAATAGTTTAAATTTCACGAATTTTTTGTTCAATTCAGGCATTTCTTTGTATACATTTTGAGATATTCCAGAACATCGAAATTTCTCTGCAACTGTTTAACAAAACCTAATCAATCAGATCATTCTGAAATCTTGACAAGTGTTCATATGGAAGAATCAATCTTCCCCGATACAACCCACATCCATCATTGATCAGACTGTTATTTACCGCTGCAAACATATTAACGTCAAGATTTTTGAGTTCCAACTGCTGCAATTGCATTCCGCGCTCATACGCTTCGTCAAAATAGATACACTCTCCTTTTGGAATCGCATCTCTTCTTCTGCGTTCACTCTCCTGCTTTTTCTCATAACCTAGATGATTTGCCGGACCAATTTCTGCGATATCATCCATTTGTTTCGTCCGAAGCTGCATCTCCATATAGCATTTTGCACTGTTATCAAAAAAAGTAATATGAAGCGAACGATAACCATCCGGGTCCACGTTTGTTATATAATCACGATAATAAGGACGGACTTCCTCTCTTAACAATTCAGATGTGCTTTTCTTTACTCCACCAGCGGGTTCTGCTGTAAAACCACGTTCTTCCAGAAAATCTTTTAATACATTTGCAATCTCGTACAAATATTTGATTTCCTGATTTTCCCGCTCTTTCTTGTCCTTCACATGACATTTTGGCATGGAAATAACAATCCGGTACGCAATGAGATCCCGAAAACAATTCAGTTTTTCTCCTAATTCTACGACAGATGGATACGTCGCATGTTTTTCATAATAGTCATAAATATATTCCACCACATATCCATTGAACTTTGCTTCCGCACGGATTAATGATTTGATCCGCCCCTTAAATGCAAAAGAAAGATACGGGTATTCTTTCGCCATATATTTATAAAATTCTCTGATTTTCTGTGACTGTGCGGTCAGGAAATCATTATGCTCGAGCAAATCCATAATCTGCATTAAAAACCTGCAATGTATCAGATCCACTTCATTCTGATTTGAGACTGCCGACTCCTGTAAATCATGTGCGTACTTTTTTAATATTTTAAAAACCGTATCACCGGAATATAGATAATCATTTAATGTAATCATATGTGCACCTTACATCTACTCATTTTTTCCTGTGTCATCAAAGATACTTCATCAATGAAAAAGTTGCGGAACGTCATGGTTCCACCTCCACATGCATCTGTTTTTTCCGATGCAAGTTCTCCTGCAATTCCAACAAACGCACAACAGGCTGCTGCACTCTGCACGGAAGGCTCTGTTCCCAAAAACGCCCCCAGCATAACCGAAGACATACATCCGCTGCCTGTGATCTTTGCCATTTTGGCATCCCCATTCTCACAAATATAAATGGCGGTTCCATCTGTGATAATATCTTTTTCCCCGGAAGCAATCAGAATCAAATGATATTTGCCTGCATACTGCCTCATCGCTTCTGTATCCAGGTTTTTATCGCCGGAATCCACACCTGGCACCGTACTGCAATGCTCCATCAGTGCCCGGATTTCCGAATAATTTCCACGGATACAGGTTGGATGAATGGTTTCAATCAATGTCTGGCATTTTTCCCTCCGGTAAGTAGAGCCTGACACACCAACCGGATCAATGACAATCGCATGGTCTGACCGGTCAGCCACTTTTCCTGCTTTTTCCATTGCCTCATAATCTGCGATTGCACCAAAATTGCAGACAAGTGCTTTCGTTCCCGCGGTGATTTCTTCCACTTCAAGCGGATGGTGTGCCATCGTTGGCGACGCGCCTGCTGCCAGTAAAATATTGGCGCAGTCATTCACCGTCACAGCGTTGGTTATACAATGGATGATCGGTCGCTCTTCCTGTATTTTGTTATAAAGCTCTGCTATATATTTTTCTGAAATACTCATGATTCCTCGTCTCTCTTATGTAGTGTTCTGATTTTCTCTGTCATTTTTTTATTATCTATTTCTGATTCCACATCAGACCTTATCATAACACACGCTTTTTATAATGTGTAGTTATAAAACAAACTTTAAGAACTTTCTTCCGTTTTTTTCTTTCTGTATTCCTTTGGACTCCTATTATAATACTGTCTGAACTTCCGGCAAAAGTAGCCGGCACTTGTAAATCCGGTTTCATTTGCAATGGAGGCAACCGATTTTTGAGTAGTATAAAGTTGTCTGGCAGCCTGTGCCAGCCTGTATTGAATCAGATACGCTACCGGCGAACAATGTATGCCGGATTGAAAAATATGTAACGCTCCGCTTTTGCTGATAGATGCCGATGCCGCAATCATTTCCAGTGTAATTTCTTCCGCATAGTGTTCATGTATATACTGCATCATAATTTGCAGTCTTGCCTGATTATGATTTAGCCGCTGGAGGCTGTCCGAATCAGAATTCCAGCCTCCATCTTTAAACAATATATTCCAGAACTGAAGCAGAAGTTGTATGGTACATAATTCATTATCCTGCCCATTTTCCTGAAGTTCAAAAATCTGTAACATAAGCTGTAAAGCACTTCTTTCCGATGTACTGTTTGGATCAAAAATCTGATATTCTACTGCTGAATTTATCACCGGCAGAATATATTTTTCATAAATAAGGCTGTTTTCGGATGCCAGCAGAGTTGGTGCAAAAACAATATTAGGCGTAAATGTGCTGGATCGTGCTTCAAAACAGTGTAACACACCACTATTAATAAATATGCCGCAGCCTTTATGCAGTTCTACTTTGCTTGTACCGATAAAGCAGATTGCTGTGCCTTCTGCAACATAAAGAAATTCCAGTTCATGATGCCAGTGCCAGTCGATACGGTGAAAATCAAATTGCCAGATATCCTCAGGATAATATGCAAAAGGATAACGTTCACTGCCATGCTGAACCGTTTCCCGCAGTGTTTCATCTGTAGTTATCTTAAAATAGTCCATAATGCATTTCCTTATAAATACTAATTTTTACCATATTGTACTATAAATATGCAATTTTGTACAATGACTGCACACAATCTTTGCGATATAATCACATTTGTCAAAGGAGAATAAAGACAAATGAAAAACCAATATAATAAGACGATCACTGCCTGTTTTGTAGGTTATATTGTACAGGCTGTCGTGAACAATTTTACACCATTACTTTTCTTATTTTTTCAGAAAAGCTACCATGTTCCGATTTCCCAGATCACTTTACTGGTGACTTTTAATTTTGGAATACAATTACTGGTGGATCTTCTTTCTGTCAGATTCATCGATAAAATAGGCTATCGGGTATCCATGATCGCAGCTCATGCCCTTGCAGCGGCAGGATTACTTCTTCTTACAGTTTTGCCTGAGATTTTACCGGTTCCCTTTATCGGAATTTTGATCGCAGTAATGATTTATGCCATAGGTGGCGGACTTCTGGAAGTTCTGGTCAGTCCTGTCGTTGAGGCCTGCCCATCTGATAATAAAGAGAAAGCGATGAGCCTGCTCCATTCTTTTTATTGCTGGGGACATGCCGGAGTTGTACTTTTATCAACTTTGTTTTTCTATGCAGCGGGTATCGATAACTGGAAAATATTAGCTATTATCTGGGCAGTCATTCCTATTGGAAACGCTTTTGTTTTTGCAAAGGTACCAATCGCACCTCTGCTTGAGGATGGCGAAACCGGTCTTGGATTAAAAGAATTGCTCCGGCTGAAAATCTTTTGGATTTTACTGATCATGATGATATGTGCCGGGGCAAGTGAACAGGCAGTAAGTCAATGGGCTTCGGCTTTTGCTGAAAAAGGACTTGGAATTTCCAAAGCCGCAGGAGATTTAGCCGGACCGATGGCTTTTGCAATTCTAATGGGAACCTCAAGATTATTTTATGGCAAGTATGGCGATCGTATCAATTTAGATCACTTTATGATTTATAGTTGTCTGCTATGTATTTTATCCTATCTGGGGATTTCATTGTTCCAGGCTCCGTTACTGAATCTGATTGCCTGTGCGGTCTGTGGGCTCTCTGTAGGAATCATGTGGCCCGGGACATTCAGCAAAGCATCCTCAGCTTTACCAAAAGGTGGAACTGCTATGTTTGCATTACTGGCATTAGGTGGAGATATGGGTTGTGCAGGAGGTCCTACCCTGGTTGGAATGATTTCAGATTCTTTGGGAGACAACCTGAAAATGGGCATTCTGGCAGGAATTATCTTTCCGGTATTGCTGCTTCTTGGAATTCTCCGTTGCAAAAAAGGAAACTCCCTTTCATAATGTTACATATAAAGAAAGCCTGCCGGGACATAAATCCCGACAGGCTTTCTTTGCATTTTTTCTTCCTTTATAAGAAATTAAGGAGTGAGCAGAAAACTTTCATCTACTCTTCCAGACTGTCCTTCATTTTTCCGAGCATACCTGATTTTTTTAACGGCAGCGTGATAATGATCGCAATGATCGTTCCTCCACAGGTACTGATGAGGAATGGCACTACAAACATAAACAATGTTGCTGCTGTGTTTCCCATCACAAGATATGCAACCGGATAAGAAAGCATTCCGCCGAGAATACCGGTTCCCACTACTTCTCCAATGTAAGCAAATGGAAGTTTCTTTCCATATTTATACAGCAGACCGCCAAGTAATGCACCGCACATACTTCCCGGGAATGCAAGCGGGCTTCCAAGTCCTAATAAGTTACGGATCAAAGATGCGATAAATGCCTGTGCCAGTGCCCACCAAGGACCTACGGTAACTGCACATAAAATATTTACCATATGCTGTACCGGTGCACATTTTGAACCGAATACCGGGAAGGAAAATAAGCTTCCCACTACGGCTACTGCTGCTAAAATTGCTGTGACTGTTAATTTCTTTAAGTTAGATTTTTTCATTCTTTCGTCCTCATTTTCGCATTGCTTCTGCAACCTTTTCCACAATCAGGCAGAGAACGACTGTGATCACCATATCCGGCAGAGTATTTCCAAGCGGAGTATCTACGTGCATTAATATGCGGTAAATAATAAATCCGGCAAGCCATACGATCAGATTACGCCACTGGAAAGCATTTTTTTCAGAATCCGCTTTCTTCAAAATGAAGTAATCTGCAATCTGCACTGCGATCATCGGAGCAAAAACAGATCCGATCAGATATAAGAAGTTTGTAATGTTATCCATTGGATAAACGATCGCTGCGATCGTTCCGATCACAGTAACAATGATCGCTGCCCATTTCTCCTGAATTTTAGAAGAAATGGAAACACAGGAAACTCCTGCGGAATAAGCATCTAAGAACGTTGTTGTAACGGTTGAGAATACAATGATCAGTAATCCCACAACGCCAAGACCTGTCTTTAACATAATCTGCGCGATATCGTATTCGCCGGTAAAAATAGCGGCTCCCATACCGATCATGTACATAAAAATGCTAACTACGCTGTATACGAATACACTTGTAAAGGTTGCTGCGAATGGTTTTTCTGCTTCTCTCGTATAATCGCTGATAAGCGGTAACCAGGAAAGAGGCATTGCGACTGCAAGCTCTACCGCAGCTCCAAAAGTCATCATATCATCACTTACTGCGATCGGCATTACAAAATCTGTATTAAAGAAGATCACCTTAAAAAGTACCAGTGACAATACAAAGAGTGCGGTCATTGCAACGGTATTTAACTTTCCAAGATTGGTCAGTCCGATAAAGATCCACACTATGATCAAAATTCCGATCACAATTGCCCAGATCCATATGCCGCTATGTAACAGGCCGTCTGCTGCGAGTGCACCATCATAGATCATGATAGCAGTCCAGCCGACAAGCTGCAGCACGTTTAATACTGCAAAGAGAAGGCTTCCCTTCTCACCGAAACTCATTTTTACAGTTTCCATGGCACTTTTCCGCTCTTTTGCACCGATCATTCCTGCGGCAAACATCATGAGTCCGCCGATCAGGTGTCCGAGCAGAATTGCTGCCATTGCTCTTCCAAAACCAAGTGGTGCGAAATAGGTACCGGTCAGGATCTCAGCTAAAGACACTCCTGCCCCAAACCAGATTAAACCGTTTGAAAAAACGGAAGTTCTTTTTTCACTCATCTTTCATATTCTCCTTCGATTGCAAATGCATGATTCATAGGGCCGCTTCCTTTTCCAAGGTCAAGCATATCGGCAAGTGCGCCGGAAATATAGTTTTTCGCATACTTGACAGAGGTTTCCAAGTCTCTTCCTTTTGCAAGATTTGATGCAATTGCGGAAGATAAGGTACAACCTGTTCCATGGGTATTTGGATTGTCAATTCTTTTTCCGTGGAACCATACCGGCTCTTTCCCTTTCTGGAAAAGAAGATCATTGGCATCATTTAACTGATGTCCACCCTTTAATAAAACTGCACAACCTAAGGTGTTACAGATGGTCTCTGCTGCTTTTTCCATATCTGCTTCTGTTTTGATCTCCATCTCAGAAAGCACTTCTGCTTCCGGGATATTTGGGGTGATAACAGTTGCCAGAGGCAATAATTTACTTTTCAATGTTCCAATGGCTTCCTCGCTGATAAGTCTTGCTCCGCTGGTAGCCACCATAACAGGATCCACTACAATGTTTTTTGCGTGGTATTCTGTCAGTTTGTCCGCAATCGTCTCGATCAGTTCACTTGATGAAACCATCCCGGTCTTAATTGCATCCGGATTGATATCCGTAAAAATACTATCCAGCTGCTCTGCCAAAAACTTTGGAGTCACCTCCATAATATCTGTTACGCCGGTCGTATTCTGGGCAGTCAAAGCCGTGATCGCACTCATCGCGTAAACGCGGTTTGCGGTCATAGTCTTAATATCTGCCTGGATGCCGGCGCCTCCACTGGAATCACTTCCAGCGATTGTTAATGCTGTGTACATACAATCCTCCTTGTTTTTCCGAAGAAAAATCTTTCTTTTGCATTAATTTTGTATAGCGACCTAAGGTGGTGCCCCCAATCTGCCGCTGTATATAAAAACTGCTCTGCAGTTCCTACCTAATTAAATGATACTTGCTACTTTTTCAAGTAATTCTTTTGTTCCTTTTTCAATATCTTCACATGCGAAAATGCCGCTGACAACTGCTGCTCCCGCCATCTTTCTGCCTTTCAGCCGAAGGACATTGTCTGCGTTGATCCCTCCGATCGCAACAACCGGAATTGTTACACTCTCACAGATTTCCTGAAACAAATCTAATTCCATCGGTTTTGCATCTGCTTTCGTGCTTGTTCCAAAAACTGCTCCGCTTCCAAGATAATCTGCTCCGGCAGTTTCTGCTGCTTTTGCCTGCTCTATCGTCTTTGCTGTCACGCCGATAATCTTATCTGCTCCAAGAAGCTCTCTTGCATTTTTTATCTCCATATCAGACTGTCCGATGTGAACTCCGTCTGCATGGATTTTTTTTGCAAGTTCCACGTTGTCATTGATGATAAGCGGTACGTTGTAATGATGACAAAGTTCTAATAACTCCTGTCCTTCTTTCTCAAAAGCAGCCTCATCAAGAGTTTTCTCCCGAAGCTGCACTAAGGTCACGCCGCCTTTTAACGCTTTCTCTACCTGTTCATACAGTGTCTCGCTGCCAAGCCAGCTGCGGTCTGTGACAGCGTATAATTTTAACTGTTCTCTTGTGATGTTCATGCTGTTTGCCTTCTTCATATTAAAAAATGCAGGAACCCAACCAAAGATTCCTGCACACAAAAAAACACACTTGTGATTCATTATCTCCCTACGTTGGCATTATCCAAATCAGGTTCTGGGTTAAAGCATCCGCTTACTCTCAGCCCGCCTGTGCGAGCACCCCGTTTTCCAATATCATCCTGCCGGCTGTATCACTAATCGCCGCCATATGATATATTCTTTTCAGTTATCCACACCATTTATGTGATGATGTATTGCTTTCAACAACAATTTTATTATACACGTGCATAAAAGAAATGCAAGGACTATTTACTCATTAAGCTCATTTTCATTTATGTGTATACCTAAATTTTTTCAATCAAATGGCAGCTCTTCATCCTCCCAGCCATCTTCGTCACTGCCTAACCATTCTTCTTCAATCATTCTGTCCACATAAGTTTCGTATTCTTTTAACACTTTATCTAACTGTTTCTTTTTGTTTTTGTCCCCGATTGCCCCATAATACTTTGATGCGGCACGGAACATAATTTCATTTTCCTCCAGACATTCGGACTCATCTGTTACAAACTGATCAATCAATTTTTTTGCAGTTTCATATTCTTTTACTTTAAGCAATGCATAGACATAAGCTGTCGCTGCCATAATATTCTCCGGTTCCTTTTCAAACCATTTACAGCCAAAGGATACTGCTTCATTATTTCTTCCAAGAGCCTCCAATACAGAACTTTTTCTGAATTTCAGATCAGAGCCTGTGTAGTCGGGCCATGAAAACAAACTCAGCAAAGTATCACACATACCGAGAAGTACCTCATACTCTTCTCTCATGTCTATCTCATCCAGACAATCTTCCAGCCATTCTGAAATATCATATTGATAATCTGTGTTTTCGTCCAACATGTATACTCCCTGACACCAGTTCGGTTCTTTTTGTCTTTCTTCCCGGACGATCTCCATTAAAAGCTCAAATGCCTTTTCCCAGCAGATCCCATCCTTATCGGCTCCAATCATATTCATATAACATTGTTCTGTTAGTTTTTCAAATTGTTTCCATTTTTTGTTTTTCATTCGTTGTCACTCCTATTCTTCCCTATCCAAATGTATACACGTAGATTTTTTTCTAATTTTCATTCTTAAAACTGGCATTATCACCAATTGCTTTTTTCTTTTTTTTATGTATAATAATCTTGTAAAGGTAATACATTAAAAGTACAAGGTATATGAACTTCTTGGATGGTTTCTTTTCAGAAATCTGAATTGAAGGGATTGTACCTTCTTTAATTTCTATGAATATTTTTTAAAATCGTATAATGCTATTAATTTTCTAAATAATGACTTATATCTCTGATACAGTTCTGTGTTATAATATTTCTTTAAATAATCTTCTAATTCTTCCGTTGAAATTTTCCTTGCAAATTCCTTTATATTAGCAACTTGTTTTGGAATATGATTGGGATATGTCTCCTCAATTTCTCTTATACTATTAAAATTTGAGCCCTTTTTTATATAATTCTTCGTGTCCGATGAAGTTGGTCGAATATCTGGATCATCATATCCATCTATAATATTGTAATTTAGTGGAATACTACTCAAAGAGTAACCTAACGCTTTAATATATTTATATACTGGTAAAAGCGTACTTCCAGCACTGCTTCGTATATTTTTAAATGTTTTATCAATCAACTGCGAATTAACAAGATATGGCTTATTGTCAAAAAGCACATCTTCCAATATTTCATCTATTCCAAAATAGCTGAACCCTATTTGAGTTACTGTATCCGCTTTTCCAAAATAAATTGCAGCTTTTTCATCATCTAAATCAGGACTATTAATATCTCCAAACAAAATATTATTTTGTGCTTCAGCCGAATACACAAAATTACACACCATATCTTGTAATTTTCTTGCCAATTTTATCGGCATGGAACTTTGTATTTTAGCTAAAGTCTGGTATACGATACTATAATCTTCCAGTACAAATTCATTAATAATAATTGACCGGCTTCCCCATGTCATCGTATTCTTGTTAAAAGCTTCCTCTTTTTCAAATGCTGGAGAAATAAAAATAAAATTATCTTTGATTTTCTCCAACTGCTCAACAGTTAGACATTCTGCTATTTCACTAAAAATCTGTCTAATGTTAACATCTCCCAAACCATACCCAATAAAAATGATAGGATGTTCAACAAAAATCGTTAATAGTTTTGCTGATAAATATTTTAACTTTTTCTCAAAATTAGCATAATCCTTTTCTGTCAGAATTATACTATCCGGCTTACTACAACATCCATGTATTTTAAATATTTCGAAAATATTCAATGAATTAGCGACCAACAAACTATCCTGACCAACTAAAACAGAAAAATCTTTGAATATTTTTTCAAGCAATTCATCATAATTAGTTGTTATTATCCCCGCAAACTTATTCTGATTTTTGGTCAGGAATGCCAACTCTTTAAATCCCGGCATTGTTTCATCTATTGTCATCTGGCTTGTTTGCTTTGCAACTAAATATTTAAATGGATTGAGATGCTTGTCAATTATATCATCATTTTCATCTTCTCTAAAAACGTTTATGTCAAATCCATCGTCTGAATAATATCTATCATTGAACTCTTTCTCAATAACTGATGCAAGTATCGGATTTACATAATACTTCTGTTCTTCTGCATTTAAATCTGGTTTTGTTGAAGCGATATCCATCTCTATTTTTTGCTTTAATTTATTGAAATCTCTTTCTTTTTTGGTTGGATTGATCACCGTCCATATATCAAATAGCAAGGTATTCCAACTAGGTGCATGGGAATAACGCATAGAAAATCCCGTTCCTACAAACAAATAAGGTAATTGCTGAAATGAAGAAATTCTTTGTTCCAATTCTTTTACAATATAATCTTTCACTTATAAACAGCTCCTTTATATTTTCGTATATTCATCTTACAACATTTCCATATTCAAAACAATCATCTAATATTCAATTTATACGCGAATGGCGAAAGATTTGACATGACGGAAACAGACCGCTATACCGTGTTTGCAGACGCTGCCCCCACCTTCATATGGAATTAAACCTCTCGAATATTGCCTCTGGCTCTTACAAAATATCAGAGCATTATGTAAACCACAGTCAGGAAAGTGTCTATGACTAGTGAATTGCCATGAGCACCTTAGAACCGAACTCTACCGAGGAACTGGAACTATCAAAAAAGACATCCCCTCCATGATTTCATCAGCACCTTGTTACTGTAGGTTCCGATGAAATCCTAAGATTGAATGTCACGCTCGATCTGCTTGAAATCAGACTTATTGAAATTCTACTAATTACAGACACAATATATCTTTAAAAATCGGATTTGCTATGTCCTACACTTAAAAAGCCACCTTTAAAAGCTGCCTCAATTCCTGCCATAGCATCCTCGACAACCAGACAGTCTTTCGGTGCATGACCAAGCATTTCTGCTGCTTTTAAGAAGTCTTTCGGATCTGGTTTTGATTTTTTGATATTTGTTCCATCACTGATCGTATCAAAGTAATCCTGCAAATCGATCTGTTTCAAAATTTTTTTGGTGTTTTTGCTGCTGGAGTCAATTGCAAGCATATAACCGCGTTTTCGAAGTTCATCTAACGTTTCTTTTATCCAGACTATCCATGCGGCTTACTCCGTGCAGTCTTCCATTAATCTGCTCATCAAAATAAACTCCTATCTTATCCGCAAGCTGTTTCCATGCCTGATAATGATATTTATCTAAAAAACTGTCCTTATTTGCACTTCTACCCGTGCATACGTAAGTACTTTTCTTTCGTTGCCAGCCCACCGCGGATATGGCGCTCGGATTTATTGACATCCAATACTTTTCTTGTCTCTGCTGCCAGAGATGCATTGATTTTTTCCAGACGTTCTGTAACATCCTTATGTACCGTTGATTTCGATATCCCAAAATGCTTTGCTGCCTGTCTTACCGTCGTGTTGTTGTCGATAATATATCTTGCTATCTCAATTGCTCTTTCCTCAATATAACCTTTCAAAAAAATTCCCCTGCAATACTTGTTTTTACATTGTATGCAGGGGAATCCTTTTTATTATTCAATTTTTAAATTAACGCGGTTCCTTTCCCTTTAGCATACGCTTATTTTCATACATATGCGTATCTGCCCTCTTTCTTGTATCCACAAAACTCTGATCCACATTGTCATCATAGAACGCATAGCCGCAGGCGATCTCCACTTCCACTGAATGATCTGTTCCTTTGTATTGCTTCTGAAGCTCTTTCAGTCTGTCCATTGCTCCTTCTATGCTATTTTCCTTGGCATCCGGCATGATCACACAGAATTCATCTCCACCAATACGATATACTGTATTCTCCTGTGAAAATGCATTTGTGATCATCTCCGATGCCTTTTTCAGGTAGGTATCGCCTGCCTCATGGCCATACCGGTCATTACACTTTTTCAGGTTATTCAGATCTAACATGACAATGGCGGTCTTGTCCGGATGCTGATTGTCTCTCTCCCATTCATCATAGGCATTCCTGCTGTAAAGTCCGGTCAAAATATCCTTCAATGCAAGTTCTTTATAGATGGCAGCTTTCTGTCCTTCATGAAGTTTTTCCATGGAATCTGATGCTGCAAGCCATGCCAGCAGACAGATATAAACAAGGAATCCTGTTCTTCCCAGAATATCCACAACAGTTGAAATAACATAAAAAAATATAATATCTGCAGCAAATGCAGCAAAAAGAATGATAATTCCCACAATATTCGTCTTTGCGATTCTATCCATGCCGTGCTTCTTCACGTAATGAACCAATGCATATCCCAGATATAGGATATCCATAGCCATTAATATATGGGTAAATGTTACAGAATTCCGAAATTCAAGTACTCCTGTCATATGGAGCAGAACGCATGCCGCCATATTCAAAACACTTAAAAATGTGATTGATCCGGCAGCCCATTTATCTTCCGGCATTAAAAAACCCTGCACAAACATCGCAAAAGGTGCTGGCATAAGCATGATCAAAATATACCCAAGAATAGAACCTGCCACTGTATTTTTGACCAGAAGCGCCATCATCACCGTCTCATTCAAAGACCATGCGCCCATCAGCACAGCAAATAATCCAAAATACAAAACATAGTTTTCAATGCGTATCCCTTTATTGCCAATGATAAAATACATGATCAGAAATATACCGATTGCCAGTTCCAACAGACACACACACGCACCTATTGCAGAATTGCGTATGAGATACAGCACCTCATCGACTGCCTCGCCGATATAAAAAGACAGGGTCTCGCCGCCCACTCTCTCGTACGCAGCATGTGTCCTCACAATGACCTGCCCACAATCCGGATCAATCTCCAGAAAATTCCAGACAGACCCGGGTGTTGTGCCAAAAATACCTGAAACCGGCTTCAGATTATAAATCAGCTCGCCATCTTCATACACTTCAATACCAAGATGGATTGAATAAAAAGCAAGACATATATTTTTCCCCGTAAACTGCTCTCCTGAGAAAATGTATTCTTTTGTCATTTCATCTACCTGTGTAATGCTCTGGGGCGTGATCTGCTGATGTCCTGCGATCTCCCCCTTCCGGAAATGTGTTTCATTTGTTGCAAACAGAAAACTGCCGACAACAAACAGCACGCCCAGAAGTGATACGATATAGTAGGAACCTGATAATATTTTTTTCATTTACACCTCCGTATTGGCAGCCCTGCAAAACTGTTTCATTGTATTTTCTACTTTTCTTTCTTTCCAAACAGGGATGACCAGAAACTCTTCCGCTGTTCCTTCTGCCGCTGTTCTTCCAAAGCCTCTAATTCTTCTTCTGACTGATAACCTGGCAAAATATCATCTGCAAAACTTCTTCCCTGCAGATTCTCCATATGATCGATGCGCAGGCACATTTCTTTTGTTGCCTCCAACATGTACACCATCATTTTTTTGACATTCAGATAAAGTTTATCCGCATTATGCCTGATCTGATCCGGATTTTCCTCCATAAAAACACATTCATCGCCCCACACGCGAAGCCACTCCAGACGATCTCTCTGCTCTTTGCGCACAACACTTAAAAAACGGCTGACCATGGCATTATGATCATCATCTCCTGTATAACAGAGATAATCTTCCAGCGTAGCACTCTCCGGAAAATGGATCTCATAATAGCCATTATAAATACGGCAGATCTTTTCCGTTGCCCTGCGCAGCATCATGCCACATCTCTGTGGTTTTGTCCAATATAATTCCTCTGCTTTTTCCAAATTTTGATACAATGAATCATATAGCTGTCTCAAGTCATCTGTAGAAGGCTCTGCCTCTTTTATGTAATCAAAGTTCACATCCGTATCCTGCCTCTCATTTATCTATTCTGCACTTCCCTGTTTTTCAACCATTCCCTTTTATCAAGCAAACATCGGTGTAAAGTCTTCGGTATCTCCGCAGAAAAATCCGCCGGTTTTATCCATGATCCTGCGCATGACCTTCTTTGCCTCCTCATAAGTTTCCGGCTTAAAGGTCACAAGGAAAACCGTTTTCACCTGATGTTCTGCTGCAAAAGAAGCCGTAAGCTCGTCTTTTGGATGGATCTGTGCTGTCTCGATATCTACAGAAGCTCCATCTGACATTCCAATCTCAAGAACTCCGGCATCTTCCCAGATTTCCAATTCATAGCCATCCTGTTCCCCAAATACTTCATATATCTGTCTTACACCGATTTCCTGTGGTGTCATATAAAGCCAGTCTCCCGGAACTTTTATTACCTCAGATGCTTTCTTTGCTTTTCCGACGGATTTCTTTTTTGACTGTTCTGTTCCCTTTTTTCCTGATAGTTTCATGCTCTCTCTCCTGAATGATATTCTTACGCCAGAATTCTCTCTCGTAATTTTACATACGATATGCTACACTGATTATAGCCGAAATTTGAAAGGTATTCTATAGATTTATGAAAATTTTGATATTATCCTGTGATACGGGTGAAGGACACAACAGTGCCGGAAGAGCTGTAAAGGAGGCCGCCGAATCAAAAGGGCATACAGTAGAAATGATGGATATGTTTCTTTTATCCGGGAAACGCACCTCCCATGCCGTTGCCGGAGCGTATGTTGGCATAGTAAAACATATTCCATTCTTTTTTGGATTTATTTATAAAGTAGGAATGCTGATCTCAAGTTCCAGACGGAAATCTCCTGTCTATTTTGCCAACGCCTTATTGGGAAAAAAATTAGCCTCCTATATTGACGGACATGATTTTGACATTGTTCTCACTCCGCACCTTTATCCTGCGGAGACAATGACTTACATGAAAAAGAAAAAACTTTTGCATATGCCGGCAGTTGCGGTTGGAACAGACTACACCTGTATTCCATTCTGGGAGGAGACAAATCTCGATTATTATGTGATTCCACACGAGGATCTGATCCCGGAGTATGTAAAACGCGGCGTTCCGGAAGAGAAACTGCTTCCCTATGGCATTCCGGTGCGGCAGGATTTCTGCAGAAATCTGTCTAAGGAAGCTGCAAGAAAAAAACTGCACCTCCCGATGGATGTTCCGATGTTTCTCGTCATGAGCGGAAGTATGGGATTTGGAAAACTGGCTGTTTTTGCGGCTGAGTTAGCACTCCGTTGCCGGAACGGAGAACACATTGTGATCATCTGTGGAAATAATGCAAAGATCGAACGCATTTTGCGGAAAGAATTTCATTTTAACAAACGGGTCCATATTATCGGATATACCAATCATGTATCCCTTTTTATGGATGCCTGCGATGTCATTTACACAAAGCCGGGCGGACTTACCTCGACAGAATCTCTGGTAAAAAATATTCCGATTGTCCACACGGCTCCGATTCCTGGATGTGAAACTGCAAACCTGCAGTTTTTTGGTGCAAGACATCTCTCTGTCTCATCGAAGCATCTTGCAAAGCAGGTACAGCTTGGCAAAGCACTGATTGAAAATGATTCGCTGCGTGAACAGATGTCAGAGGCACAGTGCAGAGAACGTAAGCCTGAAGCCGCCATGCAGATTGTCAGTCTGTTAGAACGGCTTGTTTCTCATGAATAGAAAGGGGTTTTTATGTTATATCTCTTTTTTACGCTTCTTGGATTCGTCCTTGGAAGCACATTGTTTGCTTATTGGGTGCCAAAAATCATCCGGCACGTTGATATCCGGGAACTTCCGGCAGACCACAATCCGGGCGTTGCCAATGCCTTTATGTATGGCGGATTTTTCTGCGGAATGCTCTCCCTGATTTTAGAGCTTGCAAAGGGATTTGTGCCGGTATTTTTTGGACAGCACTTTTTAGATGTGCATTCGCTGCTTTTTATCCCGGTGCTCATCGCGCCGGTGTTCGGACACGCATTTCCATTTTTTCAAAAAGAAAAAGGCGGTAAAGCAATTACCGCCTCCTTTGGAGTTCTGCTTGGTCTGTTTCCGGAGATGCGTCCGGCAGTGTACCTTGCATTTTTCTTTATTTTCTTTTCCCTGATCGTTGTGGTCAGCCCACATTCTTTCCGGTCCGTCGTGACTTTCGGACTGTTTGCATTCTGTGTGCTGTTTACCGTAAAAGTTCCATCGATTCAGATTGGAAGCTTTCTGATCACGGCAATCGTGATCTACCGGCATTTTATCAAATACCTCGGCGAGCCGCTCCACATACGGCTTTTCAAACATACAGCATAGCCTCACGGCTATGCTGTTTTTTCTTCTCCACACTATTCAGCTTACCAGCACAGGACTTCATGTCCGTCCTCCGTCACAAGTACCATAATCTCCCACTGTGCGGATGGAAGTCCATCATCTGTATACACTTCCCAGTCATTATCGGAATCAACATAGATATCCGGCTGTCCCATGTTCACCATCGGCTCAATTGTAAAAATCATGCCAGGAACCATCAGCATTTCCTGTCCACGTCTGGAATTATATCCTACCCACGGCTCCTCATGGAACTCAAGGCCTACACCATGTCCGCCAATTTCACGGACAACTGTGTATCCATTGGAAAATGCATGGTCATGGACCGCCTGCCCCATGTCACCTAAAAATCCCCATGGTTTTACTTCTTTTAATCCAAGTTCGACACACTCTTTGGTCACCTGAACAAGTTTCTTCTTCTCAGGGCTGACCTCACCAATACAGAACATTCTCGAAGAATCAGAAAAATATCCGTTTAAAATGGTAGAGCAGTCAACATTGATAATATCCCCTGCCTTTAGGATCACATCCTTGGAAGGAAAACCGTGGCATACCTGATCATTCACAGAGGTACACACAGAAAATGGATATCCTTCATAGTTGAGTGGCGCCGGGATTCCACCCATGCTTGTTGTCATATCGTAAACGATTTTGTCGATCTCTGCCGTATTCATACCCTCATGGATATTTTTCTCAATGTAATCAAGCACTGCAATGTTAATTTTACAGCTCTCTTTAATGCCTGCGATCTGCTCTGCATTTTTAATAATGTTACGCTGCGGCACGATATGTCCCTGTGACGCATATCTTGCGATCTTCTCATCAAATGCTTCATGGCATGCCTTGTACTTTCTGCCACTTCCACACCAGCATGGATCATTTCTTCCAATTTTTACTGACATAATTTTTCTCTTTTCTACTTTCTAATTATCAAGCGTGACAGAGCCAAAATCCACTCTGTCCCATACTTTTTCGTTCACACTGTATTCGTGTTCCGACAAAAGTGCCTCATAGGCTTCCCCATTAAAATTATACGCCTCGTACTCTTTTTGGTTCATCTCTGCATAAATACTCTGATATTTGTCAGCCAATGCTATTTTCTCCATTTCAGAATCCAGTTCTTCTTCTGAAATCCCCAATTGTTCTTTCTGCCAGTCCTCTAAATCAGACCAGAAATCACTCTCATCATTTTCAAGATATTTCTGCTCCGTTGCATCCAGCGTCAGACCTTCTGCCACAGCCATCTGATAAAAAATCTCATCATGAACAGCCATATCCAACGCCGCCTGTTTTGCAGTAAGCTTCACAAACTGCCCGTCTGTATAAACATTCCAGTACTGTCTTGGGTTGTCCGGATTATAGAGTATTGCCTGTTCCTGAACTGTTTTTTCCTCATAAGCTACATAAAATGCGATATCTTTCAAAGTCAATGATACATCATCCACGGTAACCGCAGTCTTATCTAATGCCTCATTGTAAACCAGATATTCCTTCTTCTCTTTCGACTGGAAAGAAAACGCTATAACAACGATCAAAATGAGTACAAGAATGATCGTAAAACGTATTCGCTTCTCCATATTATCGCCGCGCCCTTCTGTATGGTGCTTACTGACAAAGTTTTGCAACTACCTGATTGATCACGCTTCCTTCTGCCTTGCCTTTTAATTCAGGCATCACATTTTTCATGATCATTCCCTTGTTCCTGCCCGCAACGATATCTGCAAATTTCTCAGTAATAAATGCTTCCACTTCCTCTGCGGACATCATTTTTGGTGCATATTCCTGATAAATATCGTATCTTGCCTGATATTCTTCCTTCAAATCTGTTCTCTCTGCCGGGCATGTATCAATCTGCTCTTTTACAGATTTGATTTCCTTTAAAATGACACGGTCGACGATCTCCTCGCTGATGTTGTCTCTGCATCCCTCATCAATGGCCACTTTCTTCGCTGCAGATACCAGTGCGGAAATCGCATCTTTACGAACTTTATCTCTTGCCTTCATGGCTGCTATCATATCTTTTTGTAACTGTTCAAACTGCATAATATTTCTCCTTCTTTCATTGTCAGTTTCCGATAGCTGCGAATCCCCTGTTCGTTTATTAGAAGTTTCGCAATTATCCAACTGTTAGTATAGACAAACTCTGCAAGATATTATATCACTTTTTCCAGAAAGTTACAATTCCTTTATAACACCCGTCGTATCGTCAGGATCGTACGATACGTCGCACTTCCGTAACAGATTCCGTTTGTCGGGCTGGAAGCATGCACGATCCTTCCATTTCCCATATAGATTGCAACATGTCCCGGATAGCAGATGATATCTCCCGGCTGTGCGCAGTCATAGCTTACTGCCTGTCCGCAGCTCTGCATGGAATAAGAGTTTCTCGGAAGTGAGATTCCATACTGTCCGAAACATGCCATGACAAAATAAGAGCAGTCAGCCCCCTCCGTCAGACTGTTGCCGCCGTACACATACGGATAACCGACATATTGGCTCGCAAAGGCCACCACATCACTTCCGCTGACATTTGTAGTGTGTGCAGGATTTAAACCTGAAGATGTTAAACCGGTTCCTGAACCTGAAGCTGACGCATTTGTGTCACTGCCCGTTGTGTTTGACTGATTTCCTGCATTTTGCTGTTGTTGTTGCGCTGCCCGCCTTGCGGCTGCCTCTTCTGCTGCCTGACGCGCCTGTTCATCTGCAATGATCTGGTTCTGCTTTTTGATCGTATCTGCATACTGGCTTGCAAGACTTTTTGCACTTGCAAGCTGGGCGTCAAAATTATCCATCGCAGCGCTTTTTTCTGCGATCAAAGCCTGCAGGGAAGATGCCTGATCTTCATAACTGATCTTTAGCTCTTCCATCTCTGCCAGCTGTGCATTTAACTGATCCTTCAGATCTGCCACCTGCTGTACCGTCTCCTGATAAGCAGTAAGCTGCTTTCTGTCGTAATCATACACTTCGGATACATATTCCACACGGTTTAAAAGGTCGGTGATGCTCGTTGCTCCCATCATCGCTTCCCAGTAATTACTGTCACCGTTTTCATACATATACTGAATTCGCGTTTTCATCGCGTTATATTGCGTCTGCTCTTTCTCCTGTGCGACTTCCAGATCAGCATTCGCCTGGTCAATCTCATCCTGCTTTGCATCCATATCGTTTTCCAGAAGATCCATATCTGTGAGCAGTGCCATGAGCTGGTCATCATAAGCGTCCATTTCCTCCTGAAGATCACTCTGTGCCGCCTGGATCTCATCAATTTGGCTGTTCAGATTATCCAACTCCTGCTGCGCTTCATTTTTCTTATTTTTTGCATCGTTAATAACGGACGCATGAACTGAGTATATGCCTCCAATGCCAAGCACGCATGCCATAACTGCCGCTATGATCTGCTTTTTTATCTTTATCTTTTTCATCGCTCGTAAAAATTTCATAAAAGCGTTAATCTCCTTGTGTGAAAATAAATGAACGATAATTGTGTAACTCCTCTTACCTTTATTTCAAATTGTTCAAAATCAACAAAAACATTCAAGACACGCTCCCGCTATGTGTCACTCGCAGCGGTACTGCTCATTCTTCGCAGTACTTCGCAAATTCATTTAAAATCTGCTACGCAGATAGGAATTTGCTCACACCTGAATCATCTTCGCACGGTCTGTGCAGTAAATGCACAGACCTGATTAAAAATGTCGTACCTGCTTTCTAAGAACCGGCGGTTCCCCAATGTCTTTCATGTCTTTTGTTAATTTTTCACAATTCAATTTACGTTATGTTGAGTTACACAATTATCTGATATTCTATCTACAATGTCATATCTATTTTAACACATTTTTCTGTATAGTGGATAGCGTTTCCATAATTTTACAAGGAGATGAACCATAGATAGATTCCCACCGGACAGAGGTACCGCACGAATTTTAATGCTGGAATGTAGGCTGCAATATCCACGAAAATCGGGCAAAACAACAGATTGATCAATACCAGCAGGAAGATGCTGGATGTAAAACCTGTCAGATTTTGTATCCATTTTCCAACAATCCATATCCACACGATACAGGCTGCCAGCAATAATATCATGGCGCTGATCTCCCGAAGGAGTCCGCGGCTCTCCCCGGAACAAAGCAGTAACACCAAGCCAGCCACCGCCGGAACGGTTCCCGCTGCGAGAAGTCCCATCATCTGAAATCCTTCGCCAAGTGGCGCCGGAAGTGCCAGATATGGTTTTCCACTGCCGGCGTCAAAACGTCGTCCGTATTCCACATATATGATCAAAAACAGAAACAATGCCACAAGTCCGTGAAGTGGAAATACCTGTTTTTCTTTCTCTGTCGTCTCCACTGCCTCTGTCTGCTCCACATTAACCTGAAAAACTTCGTTTCCTTTGAGATATTTTTCATAATTGGCAAGCAGGACATCACGCGCTGCGTTTGCATCATCACCAAACAGCTGCTCTGTCCTTGCACTCAGCATCTGTGCTCCATACACCTCAAACAGCGCCGCATAAAAGGTCTCACGCGCCACCTCGCCCTTCGTGGTGAGCGGTGTGCAGAGATACGACACACTGTTTTTTAACTTTTCATGCTCAAATTTTTTTTCAAAATTGTTGGAGAAATAAAAACCACACTCCAGTTTTCCTGCAATGACATCCTCCTGCAACGCCTCTTTGTTGTCGTACATCACAAAGGAAAAAAGACTTTCACGCTGTGTCAGATGTTCCAGCACTTCTTTTCCATGCGCTCCGTCTGTTTCCACGATTCCAACGGTCACATTGTCGGACTGCGGCATGGAGATCTGACCGGCAAACCAGACCACAAAGAGCATAGATACTAATAACAACAGACTTGTCCCACGTTTCAGCCACGCTTTCAACTGTAAAAAATACCAATGAAAAAATGCTGATCTTCCAACCCCTCCGATGGTCAGGCGCCCGCCTTTTTTATGTTCCATCCGTTCTGCTTTTCCAAAATTTCCTGCCGCTTTTGCCCATAGCACGCTGACTGCAAAAAACACAGCAAACATGAGGATCAACTGCCTTGTCTCCTGCCCTTTGATTCCGAAAAACAATAATTTCAGATAATAGCTGTCCCAAAAGGTCAGCGGAAGAAAGGATCCGATTTTCCCGAAAATTCCGGGCAGATATGCGGCAGGGATCACAACACCGGAAGCCATGATCTGGAAAACATTGACCGCAATCAGCACGATCGTGCCTTTAGTACTCTCTCCCGAAATCGTATAGATCAGGTGAAAATATGCTGCAATCACCGCTGCAAGGAGCAGTGTTCCGGACAGCACTTCCCGGTCAAACCACAGAAAAGCCAGATGCAGCTTCCCTGATACCAGACAGCCTGCGGCATACACCAGAATTCCCACAAGCCACAGCGGAATGGTCATCAGAAACACTTTGATCAATGCATTTTTTCCTTCGCCGATACCGTAAATTCTGATTTTATCCTCCACAGCACGGCTCTGCTTCTGATACAGATAACCATAATTGACCCCCATCATCAGAAAGAGGAGCAGAACAGCCGCAGAAAAATAGTATTGATGGAGGTCTGCTTTTCCAAGCGAAGAATACACATTTTTCTGGAAAACCGAAGTGCGGTCAAACGCCTCATAAATATAAAGTTCGGAGATCACATCCCCAATCTGATCCCTTGAGATTTCCGCCTGATAAATCTGCGCGGTATCGTAGGTGGCATAGACACCAGCCTCCGCCGTCCGAAGCAGGGAGACGCCGTCCGTCACAAGTTCTCCGAACACTCTCGTGTTTAACGAAGCTTTTTCCGGGAAATAAATGGTTGCCGGTGTATTTTTCCCGGAATCCACATCCTCGTAAAACTGTTCCGGCAGTGAGAGCACCGCATCTAATGTGCCTTTTTCCAGCGATGCCATCGCTTTATCCTGATTCAGGTACTGAAAGTGGCAGACACTTTTCACGCTGTCCATCGCAGAGATAAACTGTGCCACCATCTTCGTCTGTGCCTCATCCTCAGGGATCACAACGCCAATCTCCGCCGTCTGGAACACACCTGCATCCTTCATAACGAGACTGACCGCAAGCACTCCGCCTGCGATCAGTAATAACATCACTATAAACTTTACCATGCTTTTTCTCGCCGCTATCAGGCTTTTTTTACCCTCAAGTGACAGATATCGAAGAAAAAATCTCATGAATTAAAATCCACCTAACATTGCTGCAAAGATTTCATGAAGAAGATCCTGCCATTCCTCTTCCGTTGCATTTCCAAGGTCAAAGGTATCGCCGGAAACTTCCTCAAACTGGGCACCTTTTTTCCATGTGATACTACCGCTCACATCTTCAGAGGCACTTCCGAGATCATCAATGGTAATGACCATGCTGTTCTTATCGACTGCAAGATTTCCTGCAAAATTATAAGATTCTTCATCATATTTTGCCTCCATTGTGATATCTCCGCTGTCACTGTCATACGTGAACTTTACGGTATCGTTTTCCTCGGCGATCATCGTGATTGTCTCGACACTACCCTCGTTACTTCCCTGAACCTCGACCACTTTCTCATCATCTGCAAGGAGGATCATGTTCTGCATTCTCGTGTCACCGCCGAGGAACTGGACTTCAAAGGAAACATCATTTTCCGGTATAATATCAATCGCTGCATACTGACCTTTGTATAAGTAGAATACAAGTGTCGTGCTGTCGTCAAACTCTTCCACTGCCTCTCTCATAGACGCGACAAAATCTGCTGCGGTCAGATCAAGTGCATCCATCAGCTCCTGATAATCTTCCCCGTAAAGTGTCTCAAGTCCATCAATCACATGATTCACATTTTCTTTGGTCACAACCGTCTGATATCCCTTACAACTGCGCTCTGTTCCGTCGATGGTAAAGTCTTTTGCGTCCACTTTGGAAAATTCCAGCGTATTGTATTCATCCGCGTAAACTTTTAACATTTTCTTGCGGAACTCATCTGAATTCTGGTTATCATAAGCAGCCTTAAGCGTCGCATCCACTGCATCGAGCGTATCCTGGTCTACCATTTCCAGCAGATATCCACTCTTTTCATTTCTGTAATCATAGGTAAACAGGCGTTCACTGATTGTCGGGACTTCCACCTGCACACTGTCCGCACCAATGTCTGCTAAAAAATCAATCGATGGTGCACCGGAAATATTGAGATTTCCTTTTATCTGCTTCTGCTCATTCGAACTGCGCCCCTCCATGGAAATATCGCCCTCGTTCATGGAAAAATCCATTTTGAGTGTATACTCATCCGAATACAGGGAAACACAGTCTTTTAATGTCTCTCCCAAACTTCCCATGTCACTCACAGTCTTTGCACCTGCAAGCAATACCTTTTTTGACGGGCTTAAAAAAGCTCCTGTTTTGACCGCTGCAAATACGCCAACGCCGCCCGCGACAACCACTGCTGCCACCACGCCCGCAATGATGGCGATTTTGTTTCCTTTCTTTTTTAGTGCTTCCGGTGTTGGTGTTTCCATCTGGTTTGCCGGTGTCACAGTATTCTCCACCGGATTTTGTGTTTCAAATTGTTCGTTCATAACGAATCCTCCCTTGTTTTTCTCTGTTTCCTTAGTATTTGTACTTGATTGTCATTCTGACATGCCTGCAAACTTTTGCAAAATATCTTCTGCATCTAATTCCTGCACTTTGCCCTCATCCATAAAAAGGCATCTGTCCGCATTGCGTATCTCGCTCTCATCATGCGTCGTCATAAGGATGATTCCATTTTTCTGCTGATAGGTTTTCATCCACTGGTGAAGGCTCTCTTTATAATAAAGGTCAAGAGCTGTCGTCGGTTCATCCATCAGTAAAAATGGCGGGTTCTCCACAAGTGCACACGCAATGCTCAAACGCCGTTTCATACCACCGGAAAGTTTGCTTACCTCTGTTTGCAACAAATCCTCCAGTTGAAACTGTGCGACCAGCTCTTTTGTGTTGGCGTTGTGGCTGCCGCCCCAGAGTTTCAGATTATCCTGCACTGTCAGTTCTTCCATCAACGGATTTTCCTGCGGCACATAACCGCAAAACCGGCGAAATGTACTGCTTTTGTAGGCTGCTTTTTTCCCAAAATAGCATAGTTCACCGCCATCCGGCTTTAAAATGCCCGCCATGATCTGCATTAAGGTAGATTTGCCGCAGCCGTTTTTCCCTGCGATCGCAACGCACTCCCCCGGCTTTACCTGAAAGGTGATATCGGACAGTACTTTCTTTTTTCCATAACTTTTTCGAATCTGTGTTACCTCTATCATGTTATCTCAATTCTTCTTAATCTGCTTTTCATTGTCTTTTTGTGATTTTTCAGTACTTCACAATTACGATTCGTAACTGTTCAGTTCTACTTTCTTTACAATCAGAATTTTTTCTCCTCTGCGCAGATCCTCATCCGTCCGGTGATTATCCCGCAGAATATCTTCCACCGTTGTGTGATTCTCCTTTGCGATACTCCAAAGCGAATCCCCATCTTTTGCAATGTAACCGACCAGTCCCGGACGCTTCTGTAACTGCTCCATATCCAGAGCCTCCTCACGCATATCAGTAATATTATCTATCTGTTCCTGCTCAAATGCAAGCAAATCTAATCCGATCACCGCTTTTATTTCCACATGATCCTGATCGAGCATGACCGCGGACAACTGGCTGATCCTGCAATCAAGCTCTGTCTGCAGTTTATTTTTCCGCTCCAAAGCCTCCAACTCTTCCGACTTATTGCGCTCTGTCCGCGCCGTCTGCTGTGGGATTTCAATGAGCTGTTCAAATGGATAAATCTCTCTGGCAGAACCGATTGGCATCTGATCGTCGGTCGTGATATAAAGCAGTTCTGTGACCAGAATCCCCTCTGCACGCACGCCCTGTTCGGTCAATTCCGTGCTCTCTAAATGAACCGTTCCCTCACAGGAACAAATCTGTAAAATCTTCTCCTGACTTTCCGCTAACTCCATCTGCTCGGTCAGGCGGCACTGGCTGTCATTTTTCACAGAAATATGATGTAAAGTCACGCCTGTGCAGACCGGAATGATCTCCTTTTTCAGAGAATAAACGTCCTCTAACATGGAAATCTCCTGTTCTTTCCACACCCGGATATCCAGATTCATCACAAGTTCCAGGACCAGAACGCGCTCCTCACCGTCGTAGTCTGGCTTTACCTCAAGTTCCATGGAAGCCGGTCTTGCCTTCACTTTATAAATAAAATCTGCCTCCGTTCCTGCGTCACATTCCACACCGCAGTCCAATGGAATCACCGTCTCATACCACTGCACGCGGTCTGTTTCCTCTTCCTCCTGATACAAAACGGAGATGAGCACTTCGCCACTCAGTTTTACACCGTCCTGCCCCATTTTTGTATCCAGATTGCGGATTTCTAAGCTTTTCCATAAAATTTCCTGCACATTTGGTTTGCTTGACGGCAGTGTGATCTCGCTTTTCTGGCGGCACTGATCGCGCTTCATACATAAAAGCTGTAAGATATTTGTGTTCCGATAACGTTTTTCACATCCGTCATCCGCCTCTATCCCAACACAGAGTTCATCCTCTTTTTCCTGCGGTTCTTCTGTCTTTAACAAAATGACTGCCCGCACGCTGATTTTTCTGGAATGGATGACTCCGATCGTGAGATCCTCAATCTCTCCGGATGCCTGTATCACATCATATTCCTGTACACCGTCCATGTTGAGTTTTTCCTGAAACGGTATCTCTCCTTTCAGACAGCTTATTTTTCCATTTTCCTGATCGCTGCGGTACAATACCCTGAAAACAAGGCGTCCCTTTAACCACGCTGCGCCTGCTGCCGCCTTCACCTCATCAAAATGAAGTTCTCCCTTTTCTTTTAACACTTTCACAATATCCGGCCGGTAGTCCGGCACGTTGTAATCGTCATCTAATGTAATCTGGCTCTGTGCACTGGCAAATGTCGTGCAACTATGTAATTTTATTTTATTTAACTGCAAAAAAATTCCCCCGATTCGAAATCCTTTTTTTCATTGTATTCGAATAGGGGGAATTTTATACACGCTTTTATCACTATTTGCTCACAAAATAGCCATCTGCACACTTTCTTAGCAGAGTTTCATGCGAATATCTTTTGTAATAATATCATTGTAACTAAAGGATAATAACTGAGGTTGATTGTCATCACGCTCATCATTTACCAATATCGTGAAAACACTTGGATATGCATGCTGGATCACGCCCTGCTGGATATCAACCTTATTACGCCCACGATCAAGCTGGATCATAACTTTACTGCCACACTGCTGGTGTACGGATGCACGTACCTTACTGATGTCTGCCTGTTGCATTTTTCTACCTCCTTATTTCACGCTTTACTTTAGCACTGTAATAAAATTTTGTCAAACGGATTTGCGTGTTTTGCACAAAATTCATGAATATTTGCAATTTTTCTCTATTTTTGAATGTTTTTTCATACAAATCTACTCAAACACTACATTCTCATCCCGCAGCTCCACTTTCACCACAATATATGGATAACTTGGGCTCTTACTGATGGTTTCCCCCTTGCGCGGACCAATCAGTTCCGTATCAAAAATGATCGCATTCGATGTCAGATACAGATCGCGGATACAGATACTATACCCTCCGGTCTCCTGTTCTCCGTAGCCTCTTACTATGTATAAAAATTCGCTGTCTTTGTACGTCATTTTAAAATCTGCAGCCTTTTTCTCCTCAATATCATTTTGCAGTTCTTCCGGTATGTCTGCCTCTGCGGCGATCGTGTAATCAAGATCACTGATTTTTGTCCGGTTCGTCTGTTCCACACTGCATCCGGCAAAAAGAAGTGCTGCAAAAAAAAGTGTTGCAAAAAGAAATCCCGGTTTCCAAAAACCATACCTGCTTTTTTCCATTTTCGTCTGCATACCCGCCTCCAGTTCCGTGCCCTGCGGCACAGCATTTTTGCTCTTATACCATTATATGCCGGCATACCTTTCTATATTCCTAATTTATGAGTTGTTTTTCTCTTCCCCAACCCTTATAATGGGATGAGGCTGATATTTCAGCACAACACAGATCATCGTATTTTTATAAAACATTTTATTAAGTAGAAAGGAATTTTCCTTATGATAAGATTAATCCTTGCATTACTCTTTGCAATTCTCTACCTCATCATCGGAATCCCGGTGCTCGGCGTGGAATGGATCATTGCAAAATTCAACAAACAGGCTGCCGACTTAGGTCAGCTTCGCATGGTGCAGTGGGCATTCCGTGTGATTTTATTTATCTGTGGAACGAAAGTGACCGTCATCGGTGAAGAAAATGTCCCGAAAGATCAGGCGGTCTTATACATCGGAAACCACAGAAGCTATTTCGATATTATCATCACCTATGCACGCTGCCCGCGTCTCACCGGCTACATTGCGAAAAAGGATATGGAAAAAGTGCCGTTGCTGCGCACCTGGATGCGGCGTCTGCACTGTCTGTTTATCGACCGTGAGAATGTAAAAGAAGCGTTAAAAACGATCCTTGCCGGAATCGACAATGTAAAGAATGGAATTTCCATGTGTATCTTCCCGGAAGGCACAAGAAATAAAACGGACGATCTGATGCTCCCATTCAAAGAGGGAAGTTTCAAGATTGCGGAAAAGAGTGGTTGTCCGATTATCCCGATGGCGATCACGAACTCCGCAGATGTGTTGGAGGCTCATATGCCTCGTGTCAAAAAAGCACATGTAATTGTAGAATACGGAAAACCAATTTATCCGAACGAGCTGGATAAGGAACAGAAGAAAAAAATCGGAGCTTACTGTCAGGATGTGATTGCTGAGATGTTAGAGAAAAATAAATCTATGATTTAGGTATCTGTCAGACCATATTAGAACATAAAATAATCTATTTTGAAAACCCCCAGTGTTTCGGCACTGGGGGTTTTGGCGTGTCGCATCGGACATTCCTATTTTTACTTCGTCAATTCCTTCACAATCTCCTGGAATCCCATAAAATGTGACGCTTTCACAAGCACTGTATCTCCGCTCTTCACCTCTTTCACAAGGTCTTTGATCAGGTCTGCTTTGTCCTCATAATGATGGACTTCTGTCGCACTGCTATTTGCACGCACTGCTTTAGTGATCTCCTGTGAGAGTGTTCCCACACAGTAAAGTGCGTCAATTCCCTTTCCTGCAAAATGTTCTCCCACCATATAGTGAAGCTGTTTTTCCTCTGCGCCAAGCTCGCCCATATCTCCGAGTACCGCGATTTTTCTGCCCGGTGCGTTGGACAATACATCGATGGATGCTTTCATGGAAACCGGATTTGCATTGTAGCAGTCGTCGATGATCGTAATGCCATTTTTGTGGATCAGATTACTTCTGCCGCCGATCGTCTGCACTGATTCAATCCCGCGCTTCATCTCGTCACAGGTCAGTCCTAATTCTCTTGCCACGCTCACCGCTGCCAGCGCATTGTATACATTGTGTTCTCCGGCGATTGGGATTGTGACTTCCATCGTCACTTCCCCGCCTGTCTCTTTCGACGGATAATGGATTGCTGCTTTTGTTCCGGTCAGACCAACTGCCTCTACATTCGTTGCGTAAACCGTTTTCTCGGCAAGCGTCTTAGTTCCTTCCTCTGTTTCAGCCACTTTGGCAGCCTTTTCGATACCATAGAACACTGCCGGTTTTCCATTGACAACTTTCTTATCGCAGAGCTTGTCGTCATCGCCGTTTAATACCGCAATTCCATCCGGTGTCAGATGCGCAAAACTCTCTGTCTTTGCCTTTAAGATTCCATCTCTTGTGATGAGATTTTCCAGATGGCAGAGTCCGATGTTCGTGATCACGCAGATGTCCGGGTTTGCCATTGTGGATAACCGGTCCATCTCACCAAACTCGGAAATTCCCATCTCAAGCACAGCCACCTGATGTTCCTCCCGGATTTTAAAAATCGTGAGTGGAAGTCCGATCTCGTTATTCAAGTTTCCCTCTGTTTTTAACACGTTATATTTCTGTGCCAGAACAGATGCGATCATCTCTTTAGTGCTCGTTTTTCCAACGCTTCCTGTGATTCCGACTACTTTAATATCCAGACCTCTGCGGTAATCTGCTGCGATCTTCTTCATCGCATCTAAGGTGTTTTCCACGAGAATGCATGGACCTGCCGGATCCTCCAACTTCTCTTCAGAGAGCACTGCCAGTGCTCCTTTTTCAAAAACTGATGGGATGAAACTGTGTCCGTCCACCTTTTCTCCACGTACCGGGATAAATAAGTAATCTTTTTCCACAAGGCGGCTGTCGATCACTGCTCCTTGGATCTCACGCGTTTTATCCGCTTCATTTCCTATGTAAGTACCGCCGCAGACTGCTGCGATATGCTCTAAGGTCATATTTTTCATATCATGCTCCTGTTATTATAGAACAAACTGCCACCGGTTCTGCAAAACTGGTGGCGATATGTCATTCATCATTATTTCTCATATTTTTTTAAGGAAATCTCAATCAGCTTCTCACATAACTGATTAAAGTTGATTCCCAGAACGCCTGCTTCCTGTGGAAGAAGACTTGTCGGTGTCATGCCGGGAAGTGTATTTGCTTCCAGACAGTAAATTTCGTTATTCTTATTTAATAAGAAATCAGAACGGGAGTAAGTATTCAGTCCTAATACTTCTGCCACACGCTCTGCATAGTGCTGCATCTGCTCTGTGATCTCTTCCGGTAATTCTGCCGGACAGGTCTCCACTGCACTGCCTGCTTTGTACTTATTCTTATAATCATAGAATCCCTGAATCGGTGCGATCTCAATGATTGGAAGTGCCTTATAGTCAATAACACCGACTGAAAATTCACGTCCCTCTACATACTCTTCGATAATGAGGTTATCCTCCCATTTGAATGCCTCATCCAAAGCACTCTTGAATTCATCTTCCGTGCGCACGATCGTAACACCAATACTGGAACCTCCACAGCATGGTTTTACAACACATGGCAGCTTTAAGCCAAGTTCTTTTGCAGAATCTTTCCGGTTCTCTTTCTTCGTGGAAATACCTTGTGGTGTCGGGATTCCACCAGCGATAAATAGCTGTTTTGCCATTCCCTTATCCATTGCAAGCGCACTGCTCAAATAGCCGGTTCCGGTATATTTGATCCCAAACAGGTCAAATGCTGCCTGAATCTTACCATTCTCGCCGTTTTCTCCGTGTAATGCCATGAAAACAATATCCGCCATGCGGCACATGTTGATGACATTCGGTCCGAAGAAGCAGTCCGACTGATCTTTTCTTGACGCTTTTACCTTTGCAAGATCCGGTGCTGTTTCCGGGATATCCTTTACCTGTACGCTGACTTCCTCTGTGCGGTCAAAAATTCCGGTCAGATTTTCCTCTTTGTCACTGTATCCCATAAAAACATCCAGTAAAATAACGTTATGTCCATTCTCACGAAGTGCTTTGGATACCATATCCCCAGTCTTGAAAGACACATCTCTCTCTGTACTTAAACCACCTGCTAAAACAACAATATTCATGGTGTAATCTCCTCTATTCTGACTTTATTTTGGATTTTGCTCCAACTTTTTAACATTATATGTCTGCCTATCAAATCTTTATTATAGTAACCCTTTTTCCAACTCATGACAAGATAAAAAAAGAATAGTCTTACCGGAACATCCGGTAAGACCATTCTAAAAACTCTCCCCTTGTGTAGTAATACTTTCTCCTCCCTTGTTATTCTGAGCCGAACTACAGACTCTTTTTCCATCTAAAAATCCACACGGCAATTCTGTGCCTTACACAGAACTCTTTTGTAAAAAATCTTTTGTTATTACGATCTGCAAATCATTTCCTGATCATCTGTTCCTGCTCATCTAAGAGAATCAATAAACACAAAAAAATCTGTCTTGCCAGTAAGTCCTTTTTTCCGATCAGACTGCCATACTGAAAGATGTCATTTCTGGTATCCGTAAACTCCCCCCTGTCAATCGCATAGAGAATCTCATATAGGATTTCCATGCGCTTTTCATCTAACATACCGCCGCACATTAACGTTTTTCCGAATACCGGATTTTTCTGTACAATTCTTAAAATATCAAAAAATTTTTTCTCCATCTCTCTCAAAGTTACTACACATGAAGTAATTACATTATACGCCACCGGTATCTGCAGCACAATTCGCTTTTTCCGCACGTTTTCCTGATTTTACAGAAAAATCAGCTCGGCATATCCATCCTGTATACCGGCACTTTACAGTAATTTCATGCTAAACCTAAAAAGAGGAGAGCTGCCCGCTCTCCTCTGATCTCACTTTTAATATTCCGGCTCGATCAATCCGTAAGTATTGCCTTTTCTCTTATAAACAACATTGACATCCTCTGTCTCTGCGTTGATGAATACATAGAAATCATGTCCTAATAATTCCATCTCTACACATGCATCCTCCGGATACATTGGTTTCATATCAAACTTCTTGGTTCTGATGATCTTGATCTCTTCATCATCCTCTGACTTCTCATCCAGAAAATCCTGTTTGAAAACTGCTGCTGCATTCTGCTGCTTTGTTACAAGTTTTGTTCTATACTTTTTAAGCTGACGTTCAATGACTTCCTCTACCAGATCAATGGATACATACATATCACTGCTTACCTGTTCGGAACGGATATAACTTCCCTTCATAGGAATCGTAACTTCAACTTTCTGGCGTTCCTTCTCTACGCTCAATGTTACATTCACTTCTGTGTCCGGAGTAAAATACTTCTCAAGCTTATTCAGCTTGTCCTCCACTGCGGCTTTCAGTCCTTCTGTCAATTCGATGTTTCTTCCTGTGATCTTAATTCTCATGATGTCCAACCCCTTTGTCGCTTATTTGATATAATGATCCAATCCATGCTATGTCAGATAGCTTTCTGAATGCTTATTTATATCATGACTTTATTATAGCATGTTTTTATACATTATCAACATTTTTTTGTCTTAAACCGAAAACTTTTTATATATTTTATATAATTTCTGAAAATTTCAGAATCTCTGAACAGGCTTTACGCCAGCGACAGCGCAAAATAACCATCCGCAAGCAGTCTTTCCTGTCTTTCTTTGTCATCGGAAGAAAGCACCATAATTCCCTCTCTGTCATACACCAGGCGCGCTGTTTTGGTCTGCGCCATAAGTTCCGGCAGAAGTTTCTCAAACTGTTCTTCGCTCAGTGTCGTTTCGATAATATGCAGGTTCTCATTCTCCGGACAGTACATTAAAATATCAGCGTCTTCTGCGCTCTCGTCTCTGGAAATATCATCACTCCACACTACCTTCACCGTTCTTCCGCCACAAAAACAGTTAAAATCCATCGCAAAACGGATTGCCGCCTCATCCCATGCAATAAAACCATCTCTCATCAATTTCTGCTCCCGGATTCTTTTATATTCTGCCGCAGTGATCTCCTCCACAGAATAACTGTTTAATTCCGCTGCAAAAAGTTCCGGCACATCCTGTTTTTCCAGTAAACGCTCCGATGGATACGCCTCTGTGAACCCAACCTTACGGTAATAACCGACAAGCTCTTTTTCGGCCGGGACTAACACCAATGGCATATTAAAAATCTCTTCTGCCTTCTTTAAGATTTTCCCTGCATAACCTCTGCCACGGTATTCTGGAAGTGTCGCCACTGCATAAACATATTTGGCCGGCTTCCACTCCTCACCGTCCCTGACATTAATATCTAAAAAGCTTGCCATGGAAACCGCATGCCCATCCTGACAGATGAGCAGCATATTATCCTCTGTCATCCGTTTATCCAGATAAAAATCTACCAGTTCCGCCTCGTCACCAAAACAGGTCTCCCATATTTTGTGGATTTCTTCCCTGTTTCTGTCCTTATCTGCAAAAATGACATCACTTGAGATTGCCACGTATTTTTTCAGCAGGATTTCCGGATAATAGGACATCTTAGCCTTACGCAGTCCCGGATCTCCTGTATCTTCCTCACGGTTTACATAAGTATAATCTTCACACGCATGTAAAACAAACTGCTGGTTGATCATCGGATATGCGCCCTGCATATCCGGAAATGCTTTTTCGAAGTGTACAACATACGTGTCACTGTTTAATGGTTCCCCGATAGAAAATGCAACAATCTGCCCTGCCTTCCGGATGATTCCACCGACAAGCCCGAGTTCTTTTCTATAGTCAAATGCCTCATGAAGCACTGACATCTCAAGTTCCATCTCTTCATTCCATTTCTCTGCCCTCATTTTGATCCATGTGTAAGTCATATTGCGGCATTCTTCTATATTGGAATCATTCAGTTCCTCATAGCACCAGTCATCCTCATCCTGAAATCTCGCGATATGATTTCTCTTGCCATGCATCTTTTTTCCCGCAAGCGTTGCTAATTTTTCTCTGGAATAAATGTAATCATAATCGTTCCGGTCTCCCTGGATCAAAAACTGTTCCGGATACCATGTAAGCATCTGCTCCCGGTCTGCTTCGCTCAATGGGCTCATAATAAGTGGGCGTTTTTCTTCCTCACAGATCGTGCGCAGTTCATCGATCACTTTTCTGCGGTCACCTGCCCCGATCGGATAGGAATACATCACCACTCCCTCCTCCTCAAAACGAATGACTGCACACCCATATTTTTCTGCAACTTCAACATGATACACTTTCCGCCAGACAAAATTATTGGCAAACGTGTACTCGCATGCATTTCTGTCATCTTCCTGAAATCTGGCATCCATCCATGCCTTATCATCTAATGTAATTTCGTGAAACTCTATTTTTGACATCTTAATTCCTTTCATTATATCATGAAGCAAAGCTTCATGATTGTTATCTACACTCGCTTCGCTCGGCAGTCTTTATTATATCATGTGCAAAAACGGCACATGATCAACATTCGTCGTTCGCCGAATGCATTCTTCTTACCTGTGCTCATTATAGAATAATGTGAATCTTACACCTATCAGTTATTATTCCATTTTTAAGACGATTTATTGTACTATTTCATGCCGTGAATTGCAACCGTCATAGCATGTTGTAAAGAGAAGAAAATAAAAACATGGCACAAAAAAAGCTGACCGCTTTTTTACGATCAGCTTCTGTTCATTTCTAGTTTGTCATTAAAAACTTGATGATCCTCTCTGTATCTTCCGGCTCGTAAGCTACAACTTCAAGTTCCGGGATCTCTACATCAGATTTTAATAAGCTTGTCAGAGAAACATACTGGCAAAGTTTTGATTTGAGGTTTAATCTGTCTCCCTCACCTGTGATCAATTCTACTTTTCCGGCACAGGAATCAATTACTTTAAAAAATCCGTCGACATCTTTGATATTCTTGATTTTCATATTTTTTCATCCTTTCTTCTTTGGAACTCTATACCTGCTTCTTATTAAATCGCAAAAAAAGAAATCTGTAAATACTTTTCTTCAAAAAAAATGTTTTTCATAAAACCTACTTCTCCTGCTATTGTTCCATTGCTGCCCGGATGATGTGTTCCGCTTCCTTTGCTTCTGCTTTGGTAAGCTGCGGCGTATCTTTTAAGACATAATCCATGCCGAGGTTGTCGTACTTGACCTTTCCCATAGAATGATATGGAAGGACTTCCAGTTTTTCCACATTGCGGAGCGTCTTTAAAAACAGACCAAGTTCCGTCAGTTCTTTCTCATCAAATGTAATGCCCGGCACGACTACGTGACGGATCCAGACCGGCTTGCCGATCGAATCAAGATACTTTGCAAACGCAAGAATGTTGCTGTTCGGCTGCCCGGTGAGTTTCTGATGTTCCTCATCGTTGATATGCTTAATATCAAGCATGACGAGATCTGTCACGGACATGAGCTGTTCTATCTTTTCCATTCTGTCTGATGCCATGTTTTCACTTATTCCAGTGAGGCTGATCTCTCTCTCACTGTTCTGATCTGTTCCTGTATGTTTCTTTGGAAACATAATTCCGGATGTATCCAGACAGGTGTGAATACCCTTTTCCTTTGCCTTCGTAAAAAGCTCCGTCAGAAAGTCAAGCTGTAACATGGGTTCTCCACCCGTTGCCGTGATCCCCCCGGTCTGATAGAAAGAACGGTTGCGCTCGAAACGGTCTATGATCTCATCCGCTGTCATTTCTTCCCCATCCTCTATCTTCCATGTATCGGGATTATGGCAATACTGGCAGCGCATCGGGCAGCCCTGAAAAAAAACGACAAACCGTACGCCCGGACCGTCCACTGTGCCAAATGTTTCTAACGAGTGAATTTTTCCCATGTTGTTCTCCTTTTTCTATGAATAACGCTCACACGCGCCATTCGCAAAACGCACCTGTTGCACTACATCCGCTCGTGGAAGGTACGTGCGATCACTTCATCCTGCTGTTCTTTTGTCAGTTTGATAAAGTTGACCGCATATCCTGATACACGGATGGTAAGCTGTGGATACAGTTCCGGATGTTTCTGTGCATCCAATAATGTGTCACGGTTTAAAACGTTTACGTTCAAGTGATGTCCGCCTTTGACTACATAGCCATCTAACATTGCAACAAGATTGTTCTCCTGTGCTGCCTCATCTTTGCCCAGTGCATCCGGTACAATGGTAAATGTATTGGAAATACCATCCTGTGAATCCATAAATGGCAGTTTAGCGACAGATGCCAGGGATGCAACCGCACCATGGGTATCACGTCCATGCATCGGGTTTGCACCCGGAGCAAATGCTACACCTTTCTTTCTTCCATCCGGTGTTGCTCCTGTATTTTTTCCATAGGAAACATTGGATGTAATGGTCAAAATCGATGTTGTCTGGATACCGCCACGGTAAGTATGGTTTCCTTTTACATATCCGATAAAGGTGTGGAGCACCTGTTTTGCGATCTCATCGACACGATCGTCGTCATTTCCATATTTCGGGAAATCTCCCTCAATCTCAAAGTCAACGGTCACACCATTCTCGTCACGGATTGGTTTTACTTTTGCATATTTGATTGCAGAAAGGGAGTCTGCTACTACAGAAAATCCTGCAATACCGGTTGCAAACCATCTTCTCACATTTTTGTCATGTAATGCCATCTCTAATTTTTCGTAGCAGTATTTATCATGCATGTAGTGAATGATATTTAATGCGTTCACATACACTCCTGCTAACCATTTCATCATATCTTTGTATTTATCCCATACTTCATCGTAATCTAAGTATTCGGATGTGATCGGACGGTATTTCGGTCCGACCTGTTTTCCTGTCATCTCATCGACACCGCCATTGATCGCATAAAGCAGGCATTTTGCGAGGTTTGCCCGCGCGCCAAAGAACTGCATTTCCTTACCGATTCTCATAGAAGATACACAGCATGCAATTCCATAATCATCACCATGGACAACACGCATAATATCATCATTCTCATACTGGATTGCAGAGTGTTTGATGGATGTCTCGGCACAGAATTTTTTGAAGTTTTCCGGCAGTTTTACAGACCAGAGTACGGTCATGTTTGGTTCCGGTGCTGCCCCGATGTTGTTCAAGGTGTTTAAGTAACGGTAAGACATTTTTGTAACCATATGTCTTCCATCCACGCCGATTCCACCGATGGACTCTGTCACCCAGGTAGGATCGCCGGCAAAAATCGTGTTGTATTCCGGTGTACGCGCAAATTTTACAAGACGAAGTTTCATCACGAACTGGTCGATGATCTCCTGGATTTCTTTTTCAGTAAATGTTCCCTCTGCGAGATCACGCTCTGCATAAATATCTAAGAAAGTGGAGGTACGTCCTAAGGACATTGCCGCACCGTTCTGCTCTTTTACTGCTGCAAGATATGCAAAATAGACAGCCTGTGTTGCCTCTAATACATTATTTGCAGGTTTCGAAATATCACAGCCGTAAATTTCTGCCAGTTTCTTTAACATTTCCAGTGCACGGATCTGCTCGGATAATTCTTCTCTCTCACGGATCACATCTGAGTACATGATGGTACGTGTGTTGTTCAGCTGCTCTTTTTTGTCCTCGATCAGACGGTCTACACCGTAAAGTGCCGGTCTTCTGTAGTCACCAATAATACGTCCTCGTCCGTATGCATCCGGAAGTCCAGTGATGATATGTGCACTTCTGCACGCTCTCATTTCCGGTGTGTAAGCGTCAAATACTCCGGCATTATGTGTTTTTCTGTGTGTTGTAAAGTACTCTACCACCTCAGGATCGACTTTGTATCCATTGTCCTCGCATGCCTTAACTGCCATACGGATACCGCCGTAAGGCTGCAGGGCACGTTTGAAAGGCTTGTCCGTCTGGAAACCGACAATCTTCTCTTTCTCTTTATCTAAATAACCCGGACCGTGGGAAGTGATCGTGGAAATGATCTTTGTGTCCATATCCAGCACTCCTCCAGCTTCTCTCTCCTGTCTGGAAAGCTCTAATACCTGATCCCAGAGATCGGTGGTATCCTGTGTTGGTCCCTCTAAGAAGGAATCATCTCCATCGTATGGATGATAATTCTTCTGAATAAAATCTCTTACGTTTACTTCTGTTTCCCAGGCTCCGCCCTGGAAGCTTCTCCATTCTGTCTGCATTTTTCTCTCCTTCTGCCACCGTGTGGCCTTGCATGGTTCATCACATTTTTGTTATGATGCTCATTCTGATTTTTGATCGATGTGTGGTTAGCCTTTTCTAACTACGGTTAGGCTATCCTAACTTTCATTTTTTGTCAAGAGTCACGTACGCTTTTTCCGGTAAGTATTCGAAAAAATACAATGAGTGGTTCCTTTCTCATGCTGATGGGATTTTTTGGAAAATTTACCCTAAAACTAAAAAGAACCGCACGTCTGGACTCTTCGCCCAGACGGTCGGCATTCTTTTGTTATACTTCACGTGGTAAACCCCACTATTTCCGTCAGTCATATAACAATTGCATTGTACTATGAGTGGCAAATATTTTCAATAGGTAATTTTTCACAAACAATCCACATATGCCAGCAATTCCTCCGGTCTGCACTTTAGCACCCGTGATAGCTTCAGCAATGTCATTCCCTGTGGCAAGTAATACATAAAAATTCTTGTTTTGTTTCCCATGTTTATGTTATAATATTCCAAAGCATATTTTACAAAATCTTTATGGCGTTATGCCATCTATATTCTGGAAACGTCAGATTATCCCCAATGATCTGCGTTGTTCGTTCGTATCTATGCTTTTAATTACCCATTAACGAATTTAAAAGCAGGAGACGAAAGAAATCAGATATAGAATATATTTATTCTCCTGCCAAGACAGTATTATTTAAGAGCTGTCTCACCAATCAGGAGGAAGCCTATGGCAAAACACAAACGAAACCATAACAAAGTATCCAGAAACTCAGCAGTCAATATGCCAGCTACAAACAGAAACTACAAAGACACTATTTTTCGCATGTTGTTTTCTGACCGGAAAAATCTGCTCTCTCTTTACAATGCCGTCAATCAGAGAAAATACCTGCACCAAATTTTATCGAGTTTTACAATGGTTCGACGGCAATTGCTGACTGTACAGAGCTTCGACTTTCCTCGGCATTTGAACATTTGTTAGGTGAACCAAAACTTGAATTGATTGTCACGGTTTTAAACGTTAATGAGGGGCACAATGCAGAGTTAATGCAGCATTGCAATACATTAAACGAATATGCGCAGTATGTTGCCAGAGTGCGGCTCTATGCAGCGGATATGTCTTTAGATCAGGCCGTGGAACGTGCCGTAGACGAGTGTGTCAGGGAAGGGATTTTAGCCGAATTTCTTACCCGCAACCGAAATGAGGTCATCAGTATGAGTATCTTTGAGTATGATAAAGAATTGGAAGAGAAGAAATTACGGAAAGCAGAATATGAAGCTGGACATGAGGCTGGTTTCTCTGAGGGTGAAAAGTATGGTATAGAACGTGGTACTTTTCTAAATTCTATTGAAACTGCCAGACGTATGCTTAAATTTCAGGAATTTTCGCTTGAAAAAATTGCTGCTATTTCCGGGCTGTCTTTAGATGAGATAAAAAAATTACAAACAAACGAAGCGAGGTCTGATTCATGAAAATTGCATTAGTTTCCGATACACACGGTGTATGCCGTAAAGAATTATTTGACCATATCAAAAATTGTGATTATCTCATTCACACCGGAGATTTTGACAATGAACGTACCTATAACAGATTCTTAAACTGCGGCATTCCGATGTATGCAGTCCGTGGGAACTGTGACCACGGAGAGTGGGCGTCCTACCTGCATGAGTTTGTCTCCGTGCCGATTAATGGAAAATTATTTTATCTTGTCCATAACAAAGCTGACCTGCCTTTTGATCTCACGGATGCGGATTTTATAATTTTCGGACATACCCATGTATTCACGCACTACGACCGCTACGGAAAAGTTTTTATCAATCCGGGCAGCGCCGGGGCTGACCGCGGAGATGGAAAAGGCATTGCAATTTTAGAATTGACGGATAATGGATATGACGTGGAACGGATTTTGCTATAAAATTTCTTGCTTCATTTCCTACCCTTGTGTTACAATAATCTAAAGCATATTTTACAAATTTCATGACATTTTTGTCATCTATATTCTAACGGCGACAGATTAGCCCCAAATAATCTGTATGCTTCATTCGTATCTATGCTTTTTGTTACCCATTTAACAATTGAAAAGCAGGAGACGAAGGAACTTAGGAAAATATATGATTACATTCTCCTGCAATCACGAACAGTTTTATAAATAAGCTGTCCTACAATTTCAGGAGGAAACGATTTATGGCAAAATGCAAAAGAAACCGTAACAAGACAAAAAGAAATTTTACAGTCAAAACACCGACGGCAAACCGGAATTATAAAGACACCGTTTTTCGGATGTTGTTTTCTGACCGGAAGAACCTGCTGTCCCTCTATAATGCAGTAAACCAGAGCGATTATAATAATCCAGATGATCTGGAAATCGTCACATTAGAGAATGCTATTTATATGGGGATGAAAAATGATCTGGCATTTATTATGGATACTAATTTGTATCTGTATGAGCATCAGTCAACCTACAATCCAAATATGCCTCTTCGTGATCTGTTTTATATTTGCAGTGAATATCAGAAACTCGTGGATAAGAAATCTCTTTATTCTTCGACTCTGCAAAAAATTCCTGCACCAAATTTTATTGAGTTTTACAATGGATCGACGGCAGCTCCCGACTGCACAGAACTTCGGCTTTCCTCGGCATTTGAACATTTGTCAGGTGAACCAAAGCTTGAATTAATTGTCACGGTTTTAAATGTCAATGTGGGACACAATGCAGAGTTAATGCAGCATTGCAATACATTAAATGAATATGCACAATATGTTGCCAGAGTGCGGCACTATGCAGCGGATATGTCTTTAGATCAGGCCGTGGAACGTGCCGTAGACGAGTGTGTCAGGGAAGGGATTTTAGCCGAATTTCTTACCCGCAACCGAAATGAGGTCATCAGTATGAGTATCTTTGAGTATGATAAAGAATTGGAAGAGAAGAAATTACGGAAAGCAGAATATGAAGCTGGTTTCTCTGAAGGCGAAAAGCATGGACATGAGACTGGTTTCTCCGAGGGCGAAAAGTATGGTATAGAACTAAATTCTATTGAAACTGCCAGGCGCATGCTTCAATTACAGGAGTTCTCACTTGAAAAAATTGCTGCTATTTCCGGGCTGTCTCTAGATGAGGTAAAAAAACTACAATAAATTTTAAATGAATCATTCCCTTAAAATAACAAAAAGAGCTCCTGTGTGCAATGTCATTAAGTTAAGATGACCAATCAAGATCTTAGCATCAGAAATGATGCTA
>ENA-ORUO01000340-ORUO01000340.1-human-gut-metagenome-genome-assembly--contig:-NODE-340-length-58685-cov-13.137933_pt1 | contig 58685 bp, 44 predicted proteins | sample MGYA00242082_ERZ509215 | MGnify/ENA primary metagenome ERZ509215 (study PRJEB26280, sample SAMEA2338829) | human gut metagenome | biome: human gut; feature: human-associated habitat; material: faeces... | reverse complement strand
TTGCGACAGCTTGTTTATTCTATCAAAATGTTTTGCATTTGTCAAGAACTTTTTTCATAACTTTTTCAACTTATTTTCAAAGCAATATCTATAAAGTCATGTCTGTAAAATGCAACTCACAAGCTCTACAACTCAATGTGTCCCGCGAGTCAGCTTTGATATAATATCATCCTGGCACACATATGTCAACGGATTTTCTGCAATTAATTAAAGTAGTAAAACTATCTTAAAAAACACAAATTTTCTAAATTGTCTGTTTATTATATACAATTCTCACAATTACTATCTGACAGCCTCTATCGCTTCCTTGATATTTGCCACACCGACAATCTCAATTCCATTAATATGCGACACTCCTGCAAGACACACTTTGGGAACAATACACTTTTTAAAGCCAAGCTTCTTTGCCTCCGCCACACGCTGCTCGGACATGGTAACTCCGCGTACCTCTCCGCTTAAGCCCACCTCTCCAAAGCATATGGTATCCTCACGCACTATAATATCCTTTTTGCTTGATGCGATTGCAAGCACTATCCCAAGGTCTATCGCCGGTTCGTTCATTCTTATACCGCCTGCTATATTCACATAAGCGTCACAGTCTGACAGTGACAGGTTGGCTCTTTTTTCAAGGACCGCCATTAGTAGATTTACTTTATTATAATCTGTACCATTTGCTGTACGCCTTGGATTATTAAAAAAACTGTGACATACAAGAGCCTGTATCTCGAGAAGTATCGGGCGGCTTCCCTCTATGGAACATGTGACAATTGATCCTGATGCTCCCTCGGGCTTACCGCTAAGCATATACTCCGACGGATTTTCCACCTCAACAAGCCCCTCCGCCTTCATTTCAAATACGCCTATCTCATTGGTCGAACCAAATCTGTTCTTAACGCCTCTAAGTATCCTGTACGACTCATACCTGTCACCCTCAAAATAAAGCACAGTATCAACCATATGCTCCAACGTCCTCGGCCCCGCAACCGCACCATCCTTTGTCACATGTCCTACTATAAAAACAGAAATATCCAGGATCTTTGCAAGCTGCATAAGCACTCCGGTTGTCTCCCTGACCTGTGATACACTGCCCGGTGCCGACGCTATCTCCTCATTGTACATAGTCTGGATGGAATCTATTACAACAACCTCCGGTTTTTTTCGTTGAATCACGTCCTTTGCTATATCAAGACTTGTCTCACATAAAAGCTCCAGTGAATCCGTAAAATCACCAAGTCTGTCGGCACGCATCTTTATCTGATGCAGGGATTCCTCACCTGACACATAAAGTAATGGCACCTTTTTTTGTGAAAGTTCCCTGCATACCTGAAGTAGAAGCGTGGATTTTCCTATACCCGGATCTCCTCCCACAAGCACAAGTGACCCCCTCACAATTCCTCCGCCAAGCACTCTGTCAAACTCGGCTATACCTGTCACTATACGCTCCTCTTTCTCGCTTTTTACTGCCGAAAGAGGCAGAACCTGTACCGACTTTGATTCTTTTTTTACTTTTCCCGACAAACTTATCGACTTTTTATCTACGGTTTCCTCTACAAATGTATTCCATTCCTTACAGGCCGGGCACTGTCCCATCCATTTTGCCGATTCATAACCACATTCCTGGCAGAAAAATACAGAGGTCTTTCCTTTTGCCATATTGTTCTCCTTTATAAAATACAAAAAGCCCGGCTTTCACCGGGCTAAAAATATGCTCTATTTTCTTGATACTTTGATATCGACTGAATCAACACCCTCAAGCTCTACGCTTAAGCTGAGCTTGCCGCCGAGATTTGTCTTCATAGTACCTGCAACAGCTCCAGCTATATCAATTTCGTACTCTGTCTCCTCTTCAAGGCCAAGAGTAATCTGAGCATCCTCAGGTCCCTCCACAGTAAATGTCACTGTATCAGCAGTCTCCTCGAAATCCATAACCGCTGTTCCCGGAACAGACTCGTATACAAAGAGTCCGTTTCTTTCGAGCTTTGTAATCTCCTTAAAGGTCTTTACCTTGTAGATATCTCCATCCTTCTCAAAATTGTCAAGCTTTGCCTTTGCAGCCAATGTATAATCTCCGAAGCTGAGCTTTCCGTTTTCCTCAGTACGGATTAATTCACTTATTACAGCCATTTTTATCCTCCCGTAGCTATATTGATATATTAATTATAAATCCAATTCTACTCAACAGTCAATGAAATTTGTTTGTTTTTCGTAGAAATTATTACCTTATTGCCGCGCTTAATTTTGCCGGTAATAATATCCTCTGACATACGGTCTTCAATCTCCTCCTGAAGCTTGCGTTTAAGCGGTCTTGCGCCATATTTTCTGTCATAGGCTTTGTCCACGATAAAGGCTTTTGCGCTGTCGCGCACTGTGAGCTCTATATCAAGCTGCTCTTTGCAGCGTTTCTTAAGCTCCTTTACAAGAAGTGTCACTATATGCTTCATGTCATCCTTGTTGAGAGCTCTAAATACAATAGTCTCGTCGATTCGGTTCAAAAACTCAGGTTTAAATATACGGCGGACCTCCTCCATGACACTGTTCTTCATACGCTCGTGATCCTGCTTTTCGTCATCACCTGCACCAAAGCCAAGGCGCTTTGGTTCTATAATAGAAGAAGCTCCTGCATTTGATGTCATGATGATTATTGTATTCTTGAAATCAACCGTGCGCCCCTGTGAATCAGTGATTCTACCATCATCAAGCACCTGTAAAAGTATATTGAACACATCAGGATGTGCTTTTTCTATCTCATCAAACAGTATAACAGAAAAAGGATTGCGTCTGACCTTCTCTGAGAGCTGTCCGCCCTCCTCATGGCCCACATATCCCGGTGGTGAACCAATCATCTTTGAAACACTATGCTTTTCCATGTACTCTGACATGTCAACACGTATCATGGCATCTTCTTTGCCAAAGACAGCCTCAGCAAGCGCCTTTGACACCTCCGTCTTACCTACTCCTGTCGGTCCCAAAAACAGGAATGAGCCAATTGGCTTCTTAGGATCCTTTAAACCAACACGGCCTCGTCTGACTGCCTTTGCGACAGCAGAAACAGCCTCCTCCTGTCCTATTACACGCTTGTGAAGTATCTGTTCAAGCTTTGCAAGTCGTCCTGCCTCTGACTCTGTAAGCTTATTTACAGGTATTTTGGTCCATCCCGATACTACATCCGCTATCTCATTTTCGCCGACTACAGGCTGATTTTTGGCTCCTGTGCGACGGTTCTTTCTCATAAGCTTCTGCTGTTTATTTTCAAGCACTTCTTTTTCTGACATAAGCGCGCCGGCAGCTGCAAGATCTCCTTTCGACAAAGCATTTTCCAACTGGTTCTGCTTATCTGTTATCTCTTTTTTCAAAGCAAGCAGCTCGTCAGATGATGTCAGATTCTTAAGCCTTATCCTGGCTGCCGCTTCATCCATCAGGTCTATCGCCTTATCAGGTAAAAATCTGTCATTTATATATCGTGCAGAAAGGCTTACTGCTGCTTTCACACCCTCATCTGTTATGATGACACCATGATGCTTTTCATAGAGTCCCTTTAATCCTGTGAGTATCTCTATTGTCTCATCCGCACCCGGCTCCTCAACCATCACCGGCTGGAAACGGCGCTCAAGCGCAGCATCCTTTTCCACGTATTTGCGGTACTCCTCTATGGTAGTGGCGCCGATTACCTGTACCTCGCCTCTGGCAAGCGCAGGCTTTAATATGTTAGATGCATCTAACGAGCCTTCTGCTCCTCCTGCACCTATTATAGTGTGAAGCTCATCAATGAAAAGCAGTACATTTTTGGCATTTGAAACCTCGCTTATCACCTTCTTGATACGCTCCTCAAACTCACCACGATACTTTGATTTGGCTACAAGCCCGGACATATCAAGAGAAACCAGTCTCTTTCCCAAAAGAATATCCGGAACATTGCCACTGACTATATCCTGCGCAAGTCCTTCTACTATAGCGGTCTTACCCACTCCCGGCTCTCCAATCAGACATGGATTGTTTTTGCCACGGCGGCAGAGTATCTGGATAACGCGCTCCATCTCCTTTTTTCTGCCTATAACAGGGTCAAGAAGCCCTGCCTCTGCCATATCTGTCAAATCTCTGGAATACTGATCTAATACAGGAGTCGCAGAATTGTATGATGTACCGTAACTTTTCATCAGATCCCTGTATGCAGACGGATCCTCACCCATCGCACCAAGAATATCTATAAACATCTTCTGACTGTTAACACCCATGGTGTTTAAAAGTCTTGCAGCTGCACAGTCTCCCTGCAGTACTATAGCCATCAGCAAGTGTTCTGTACCTATCTCATTGCACTCAAATCTATCGGCTTCCTCCGATGCGCGCTCCAATACTCTCTGTGTCCTTGGTGAATAGCCATCCCTGTCCATCACTTCGATGTTATCCCCCGGTGAAATCAGGTCTTCAATCATCGAAATAAGCTTATCATATTCCACATTGCAGGCTGTTAGAATCTCAGCTGCCACACCGGTGCCCTCTTTTATAAGGCCAGCCAGTATGTGCTCTGTTCCAACATAGCTGTAATTCATTTTCTTTGATATACGTACAGCCAAATCTATTGCTTTTTTAGCCTTACTTGTATATGGTTTCAAGTCATATCCTCCAGTCATATTCACTAATTTAAGTCGATGAACTGCAAATCATCATCTTCGCTGTCATCTTCATTGTCATCCTTTGCACTGCTGTCTATAGTCTCAGACGGCTTATTTCCATCATTGACAAAGCCATCAAGTGCCATTTGAAGCTGATTCTTTAAAGCATCCTCATCAGCATCGTTTTCTGTGTCAGAAACGTTTTCCTGCCTTGAATCGTCTTTTAAATCAAACTCAGAGTTTTCATTCTCAACAGCTTTCTTAGAATCAGGTGTAATTTCTACGGTTCTTCCGACATAGGATGCATTTGATATATTTTCATCCGTAGCCATCTTTTGCTCATCTGCAGCATCTTCCGCTGTTTCTTCTGCAGCTTCTTCTGCCACTTCATCTAACGGCTCTTCTGTAACCTCTTCTTCCAGCTCATCTGCTATCTCGTCCGCAGTTTCATCAGTTGTTTCTTTCAAAGCTTCATTTGATACATCTTCTGCTGCATCATCTACATCATCATCGTCATCATAATAGTCCATTGCCTTATATTTTCTGTTTTTCACAGCTGATACCATAAGCAACAGTAACAGAATAATGATAATAAGAACCAGTATTGCAGCTAAAACAAGATATTTATTGGCAATTCCCGGGACAAGCTCGCTCTTTGTTGTATCGTTTTCCTCCTGTGCCACTGTAGGTGTACCAAGCTCGGTTCTCATATATGTGCCATCTACGCTATCATATGTATACCAGCCACTCTCACCATTGTCATTTATGGCATATACGAGGTAAAAATCCTTTGTCTGATCATGGCTTTTTTCGGCTTTGGTCTGGTAGGCTGTTGCCACACCCTTGCCCTCTATGGAGAGTGATACCTCATTATATCCCTCAGGCACATCATCCACCTTAGGCAGTAAAACCACTATAAAATGTGACTCTGAATTGATACGGACAAACTCATATGCTGCATTCTGTGCTGCATCATATACAAAAAGCCCATTGCCGCTTTCCGACTGTAAATACACAAGCGTGATATCACCAAAGGTGCCATGAAGGGTATTGTATTCAAGTCCGTCAATCACTGTCTTTGAGTGCTCAAAGCCTTCAGGAACAACATCCTCCGGAATGTCATTTACCATAGTCCACTCTGTGCCATTTATATCGAACTTCTTCCAGTTATCCTGCTTATCTGCATTCTCCGGATCATCCTCGGCTCTTCTGGTAACAACTATATTGTATGTGCTTGTGCTGCCGTCCTCTGCTGTCACAACAACGCTGACCGTATTCTCTCCAACCTCAAGTGAATCATTGCCTGTGACGGATGTCACACTCGCCTTGGAATCAGCCGGATTTGCTGTAACCGCAAGGCTTGAACAGCTGTGATCTACTGTAGCTGTGTAATCCTTTGTCGCAGCAGAAAACTCAGGGGAAAGCGTACCTGCTGAGATAACAAGCGAACCAAGAGATGCGTTTGAGGATTTCTTTTCCTCTTTGTTTTCATTATCTTTATATGCATTGCTGTCATTGCCGGTATTGCTGCCGGAATTGTCCTTGTTGCTGTTTGAATCGTTGTTTGATGAAGCACTTGTTACCGTCACCTTCGTGCTGGCACCGGTAATTATACCTCCGGCATCGTTGCCCTCTGCATCTCCTACAACTGTACAATATGCCTTTATAGTGCAGCTTCCTGCAGCCTTCGCCGTAAATGAAAATGACTGCGATGTGGGATATCCTGCGGCGTCACCAATATTGGCCACACCATCCCCTCCGTTACTCAGTACTCCCTCGTCAGAACTTGAGATAACTACAGTGCCAAAATATCCAGACGGCATGGAAACCGTCACCTTGACTGTTTTTCCAACAGCTACAGAGCTTGAGCTGACACTTAATCCAAGTCCCTGCGCATATACATGCTCGGCAGGTGTGAAAACAAGCATCACCGCCATAACAAGTGATAATATACATCCAAATAATTTCTTCATATTTTCCTCACATTTCTAATTCTGCGATATCTTTGATTTGCCCAGTATGTGTCTGTTCATGATTATCATATCAAGGGCATTTCCACCATCACCCTTTCTGTTGGCATCAGCTGCCTCCAGATAAGCACCTGTGAGTGTTCCCTTTCCTAAAATATGTCTGTTGAGCTTAATCATATCAAGGGCATTTACAGCACCGTCACCATTGATATCTCCATATACAACAATATCATATGTCTTTTTCAGGTTACCCGAAGCATCATAAACAGCCACTTTATTGCCTGTTGCAACCTTTCCGCTGTTTTCTGAGCCTGAGCTTGTCAGAAGCTTTACAGTACCTGATGCTGATACTGCTATATTCTTCACAAAATCAGCTGCACCGGTTCCAGGCTCAATGCCTGTAATATAAGTACCTATACTGTATTTACCTGATGTTATGTTTACATCTGTATTATTTTGGTTATTATTGTTCTGATTATTATTGCCACCTGCATTATTTGCAGATGCCGCCTGCCTGTTTATATTGATAGTGTATGTTCTTGTATCACCGCTTTGTGACTTGCAATTTACCTTAATTGTATTATTTCCGACAGCAAGCGAATAGCTTCCTGTGCCTGAAACGCCACTGTTTCCTGAAACTGCATCTGCCGAAACAGTCACTGAGCTTATAGCATTTGAAACAACTGCTGAATAGCTTGTTGTCGCTCCATTGAAGGCCGGTGTGAGTGTTACACCGCTTATCGCAAGCGACTGCAGATAGTTATTGGTATCGCCAGCTTTATCGAAGCCCACTGCTGACGATGGCATATTGTTGTATACAGGTATTTTAAATACAAAAGCCTGATTCTTGTCTGAATATCCTTTAGCCAGACTCTGTCCCTCAGTAAGAGCCGCTGTAGCATTGCCCATGTACTGATGGAAATACAGCGAGCTTGTATTTACTACATTAAACTTCTCAAAATACAGTGTATTTTGACCCTTATTTATATAATTGCTGCCCACCTTTACAGCTCCGCCGCTTATGGACTTTACTCTTGTATTCCAGCCCTGCTTCTTGGCAAAAGACAGACCATTTTTATAAATCTTATCCTTCGTGTTTCCGGTTGCATTAAAATTAAAATAATTATAATATCCTTCGTATCCGGAATATGTACCCGAAATAAGAGGACTCGTTCCCTTTTGTCCCTGCTCCTGCTTTAAACGCGATGCTATATGGTATGCACTTACTCCACTGCTCTTTGCCACATCCATGAATGTGCTTGCATAATTAATTTTCTCACCATTGTTGGAATAGGTCTTTGTTCCCTCCATAAATGTGCCTTTTACTATGGACTTGACACCTTCAAGTGCCTCATTCGGACTGTATGCCAGACTCTGAAACTGAAAAATATTGGTCTCATCAAGAAAATTCCTTGGATCCATGAGATAAGCAATATAGGCACTGCTTGCTGACACCCATCCCGGTTCGTACTCAACCCACGTATTTGTTGACCAGTTATATGCTCCGGCAGCTGTGGATTTCTTGGAATTGTCTGCTGATTTGGATACCAGATTAAGTCCGTTTACACTTTCATTTTCAATCACCGTATCCCAATTCAAACCTGTATTTACAGCCTCAAATGTCCAGCTTGGATACTTATTGTGAAGTGCTGTAAGGTTTGGAATATAGCTGTCAGTAAAGCCTGCATTCTTCATAGCCGTGACAAAATCAGTATTGTCTCCGCTATTATTGTATGTCACCTTTATGTATGTACTGATAGTCCAGCCCGTAAATGCCTTGCCGTTTAAAGTACCCTTGACATTATACCAGACCACACCGTTTACCCTGGTCTCTCCAATTATGTCAACCTGATGGTTCCAGTTGAGTGAGACAACCTTGGTAGTGCCGGATGTGCCTGCTGCATTGCGGACATACACATTGCCACCTGTAATCGTACCTGTAGCATATGCTCCCGATGCGGTTGCAATGGCAAGCTGCTCCTCATTATTCTGCTGTATGGCATCCGCATTGCCGGTGTCTGCCGAAGCATCCCCTGTCTGCGCATTGTCTGATGCAGCTGTACCTGCTGATACAAAATCAGACCTTATATAGCTGACACACTCCTCGTTATTTGCTGCCAGATTGTACTTTGCCTTGTACCACACCTTGCCGTCTGCACCTGTGGTCTGCTCAAGAATAGTAATATCCTTGCCGTTTGAAAGCTTGTGCTCCAGCTCATACTCTGTTCCCGGTCCGCTTCTCGCCGCTACCCAGTATCTCTCATCACACACAACCTTAGCCGCCTGATCCGCATAGACTGCTATGCTGCTGTATGGTGCCAGGTCACATGCAGCTAATGACAATGTTACGACAGAGGCTGCCAGAAATTTATTTATCTTTATCATCAAATCCCCTCTTTCTTATGTGCATTGTTTACATTAATCCATTATCCATTTAATTATAATAGAATATGACCTTTGTATCAATGTATTCGGCAGAAATTTATTATTTTTTTATTGATATGAGGGTCAAAAGGTATTTTGCCCCTCATTTATGATTAATCGAATTGCATGCAAGCATGCATCGATGATACCTTTTGACCCTTTAATCATAATATAAAAACTCCCTTCAACGTGCAGCTCATGCTTACGTTTCAGGGAGTTATCTGATTCATATTCTGCTTTTTCTTACTGTCTCCTGTAGCTTTTTCTAGCTGAACAGGGATTTTATCTTATCCCATAAATCCATGAAAAAGTTACCAATCTTTTCCCAGAAGCCCGGGTCATTTATCTTATCGCCAAGCTTTGATGCCCAGTCATGTGCCTGGTTAATGACTGAATCCCAGTCGATATTGGCATCCTTAAGCTTCATAAGAAGCGATGTCAGCTTTGCAATATCATCATCAGAAAGCTTCAGGTCGTAATCCTTTGCAGCCTCCTTTATCGCATCCTTTATCTGGCTCTCATCCTTGAGCCTTCCATCGGCAAGCTGCTTCTTTAGGTCTGCAATCATTGCCTCGATATCCTGCGAATCGCCGTCAATGCTCTTGTTTAGCTCTCCTGTTGTGACAAGCTCATCCATCGCTGCGTCTGTCACCTTGTCGTCAAGCTTCTTGCCTGTCATCTCCTCGTATGCCTTTAGTGTGCCTACAAGTGCTGCCGTTCCGGAAATAGGGAAAGGTCCTGCGACTATGATTTTAGCATCAGCTATGCCTGCTGTGGCAAGCGCATTCTTGTACATTCCTACCGTACAGTAATTGATATTGTGCGTGGAAACACTAAGACCCGCACCCTTTTTATCCTCTGTAATGAGTACTGAGGAAAGTGACCTTGTGCCAATCTCGCTCTTGCTGATGTATGAATCGAGGTACTTGTGCTCCTCATCATTATTTACATAGACCACATCGTATTTGTCCAGATCAGTGAGCTCGATTCCCATAAATCCAAGCACTGTCGCTCTCTGATCCGGTGTGAGGTCTGCTCCAAGACTTAAGTATGGCTTATCATTATTGCTGATGGTCACCTTGTCGTTTGTCTCACTGCCGGCTGTCGTTGTGCTGTCTGCAGTACTGTCTGTGTTACTCTTATCAGCTGCGTCACTGCCTGATACATCAACACTTGAAACTGTATCCGTCTGCGTAGCTGTCTCTGTTGCAAATACTGCCGGATTCATCGTAAACAGTGTCACCGCAGCAAGCACGCTACATACAATACTCTTTGCTTTTTTCTTTATTGATCTAATCATTTTTCCTCCAATCTACTGCTCTATATCATACGAAATTGTAAAGCTGCTTCCGTCGAAGCTGACATCTGCCATGCTTCCGCATACCACAGGCATCATTGGCGACATATGACCTATATCCAGATCCATGATGATTGGCACATTAAAATCTCTAAGCAGTGATGAAAGCGCCTGTCTGTGGTCTATTCCAAACATTTCCTCTCCGAAGTGCGCCGGGCGTCCGATAAGAAAGCCCTTTACATTTGAAAACCATCCTGCATTTTTCATCTGCCACATAGCCCTTCTCATGCCCATCACATTAAGGTCACAAGCCTCAAGGAACCATATGATACCATCATCACTGTAGCGCTCATTAAATTCCCTTACATGGTCAAACGATGTACCAAGCAGATTGATAAGACAATCCATGCAGCCACCAAGCAGCCTGCCTCTCATGGTAAGCATGCTTTCCTTTGCCACCGCAGGAATAGAGCTGATACACGACTTTTCAGTCAGGTTGTAGCCCACAAACGGAGCATTCTCATCCTTTATCGATTCCTTCTCCCACATAGGGTAATTGGTAAATGAAAGCTTCCTGCCACAAAGCAGATTAAATGCATCGGTAAGTGACTCATGCCACACCTCCATGCCAAAGCTGCCCGCACACGGCCCGTAAATACCTGCTGTATCTGCAATAGTAGCCTCCAAAAATGTGAAATTCGTGTTGTCGGAATAGCCCATGTACCATTTCGGCTTTGACTGCTTCACGCGCTCAAAATCAATATAAGGCACTACCTCGCACATCAGCTCGCCACCACCACATGATATAAGCACATCACTGTCAACAGAAGCATAGCTCTCGTTCAGCTCTTCTGCGCACTTCTTAGGTGTATTGCTGATACCTATGCCACTGTCGCACCTGCAGTTAGGTCCCTCTATCGTCTTATAACCCATGCTGTGAAACCTTTTAATGGCATTGTCAAAGGCACTCCTGTACGGCTCTGTTGTACAGCCCATCGAAGGCGCCACAAAGCCTATTGTTCCTCTATCCTTTAGAAATTCAGGGTATCTCATGTTTCTATCATCCTATCACTATTATTTACATATCTAAGCTTCTGTCTGAAGTAAAATATGTAGGATTTTATCATTTCTGTCCAGGTCATTTTACTGTCATAATTAAATGTCGTCGTGTACTGCACATGCTGTCTGTTGCACCAGTTGTATATATCATGCAGACTTATCGAATCAACATGCTTTATATTGTTCATAAACACCTTAACCTTTGAAAGCTCATCCTCACTGTCAATGTATAGATGAAAGATAGTATTCGGACATTCAATTATTATCTGCTGTTCTCCTATATTTTTCATCAATGTATCCTCTATTGAATAATGTATCCTGTGTGATTAAAAACATTATCGTCTGTCACACCGGGATGTGAGTAATAACAAAATATCGTAACTGTTCAGTACCTTCACAGTTAAAAAATATCACATAACCATAGTACTACACCGGTGTCACAAAATCCAGTCATTTTTGCCTGCCAATTCTTACTATTTTATTAAGAAAAACGGTAAATATCATACTCCCTCACAGTCAAATGCCGGAATGAAGCTGTCCTTTGCCACGTCCCCCTCCTGTATAAATGCATTCGTGATTCCTATTTCGAGGGCATAGTTAACAAGTCTTTCATACTCTCTCTTTGTCACTGTGCGGTTTATCTCAGGATAATCCTTTAGTGCAATCGGCGTAAACTGGCTCATCATGCTTATATATACGTGATCATGATATGTATCATACAGGTACTTAAGTACAGCCTTTGCATCATTCACATGTCCCGGCAGTAGAAGCTGTCGCACAATAACTCCCTTTTGTATGAGTCCTGTCGCATCGTCAATCACGACATCCGGCTGCTGCCTGACCATCTCTGAAAGCGCCTGCTTTGCGACAGACGGATAATCTTTTGCCCTTGAATACCTTGCCGAAAGCGTACTGTCCATATATTTAAAATCCGGAAGATACACATCCACTATGTCCTCAAGCAGCTTTAGCTCTGTCACATTTTCATATCCGCTCGTATTGTATATAATAGGAAGCTTCATGCCACGGCTTTTTGCATCGTTTACCGCCCACACTATATCAGGGATATACTGCCCTGGTGTGACCAGATTGATATTATTTGCGCCTTTGCCCGCCAGTTCCATGAAGATATCACTCAGCCTCGCTTTACTGATTACCTTTCCCTCTTTTCCGTCAGAGATCTCCCTGTTCTGGCAGAACACGCAGTGCAGGCTGCAGCCTGAGAAAAAAACTGCCCCACTTCCTCTTTTTCCTGATATGCACGGCTCCTCCCAATAATGAAGCGCTGCTCGCGCCACCTTTATTTCAGATGAAACGCCACATACGCCTGTTTGTCCGGTTCTTCTGTTTATGCCACATTTTCTGGGACACAATAAGCAATTCTCGTATTTATTCATATTTTTCATTTTAACCCTTGCTAAAAATAATGTTTGATACTACAATCTATATGATTATGCGGTGCATATGCCATGCGCCTTCAGTAGTCATTTTAAAATTATACCATAACTATTCTTACAGAAGAGAATAGTTAAAATACACAATAAGGAGATTACAATGAATCAGTCAAACTGTATCGTCGCCCAGTCAGGCGGCCCAACTGTTGCAATCAACGCAAGCCTTGCAGGAGTCATCGCAGGAGTAAAAAGCTCCGAGAAATACGATATCTGCTATGGCGCCGTAAACGGAATACTCGGCATATTAAATGAGAATTATCTAAATCTGTCAGATATTTTTGCAGATGATGCTAATCTTGAAAAGCTTAAGACCACACCTGCCATGTATCTTGGCTCATGCCGTCACAAGCTCCCTGATTACAAGGATGATGATTCACCATATGTATACATCTTCCACCAGTTTGATAAGCTCTCCGTAAAGGCTTTCTTTTACATCGGTGGAAATGATTCGATGGATACCGTATTAAAGTTATCCGATTATGCAAAAAAAATCAACAGTGATGTGAAAATTATAGGGATTCCAAAAACCATCGACAATGATCTGTGCATGACAGACCACACTCCGGGATTTGGCTCTGCCGCCAAATATATCGCATCAAGCATGCTCGAGATAGCCCATGATACCTTTATCTATGCTGTTAAGAGTGTGACAATCGTTGAAATCATGGGACGTGACGCAGGATGGCTCACTGCCGCTTCCGCTCTCGCACGTAATGAGTACAATACAGCACCTCAGTTCATCTATCTGCCTGAGGTGGATTTCGACAAGGACAAATTTGTTGCCGATATAAAAGAAGCCCTTACGCACACTAACAATGTAATAGTTGCCGTATCTGAAGGAATACATGACGCAGACGGCTCATACATTACATCATCAAATGCCTCATGCGACCAGTTCGGACACCAGCAGCTAAGCGGTGCCGGAAAGGCTCTTGAGTTCATTGTGAAAGAAAACATCGGTGTCAAGGTTCGCTCAGTAGAGGTAAACGTGCTCCAGCGCTGTGCCTCACATCTTGCATCATTAACCGATATCGAGGAATCTTTTGCTCAGGGTAAAAAGGGTGTTACTATTGCAGCAGAGGGTGTGACCGCATCAATGGTATGCTTGAAGCGCATCTCAAATGATCCTTATCAGGTAGAATACACATATTCTGCTATCAAGGATATCGCAAACGAGGCCAAGTCTGTGCCAAGAGAGTGGATCAATGATGCTGGCAATGATGTGAAGCCTGAACTTATCGAATACTTAAAGCCACTTATTCAGGGAGAAACCGCTGTAGCCTACAAGAATGGTCTGCCTGACTATATGGATGTGTCACATCTTCACAAATGTAACTGATTTTAGCTGCCGCCTACACCCCAGTGTGGGCAGCAACAGCATATCTCCAAGGAGGTCGATTTACATGAAGAAAAAAGTACTTATAACCTGCGCCGTTGTGCTTGGCGTGATTTTGGCTGTTTATCTTGGCTTTGCCTTTTATTTTAGCAGCCACTATCTGTTCAACACAAAGATTAACTCTGTAAAATACGCAGGGAAAACCGCAAAAGAGGCAATAGAAAAAAATACAGCCCTAAGCCGCGACTACCTGCTCACAATCACTGATAGAAAAGGCAACATCTTCTCACTTAAGGGACCTGATTTTTCCTATGAATATGTCTCAAACGGTGACGAGGAGCAAATCCTAAAAAGCCAGAATGCTTTTACATGGCCTGTCAGTCTTTTCAAAGCTCAAAACTATACACTAAAGGGTTCGTCCAAATATGACGATGCCGCTTTGGCGGAAAAGCTCAAGGCTCTTGATATTTTCAGTGATGACTACATTGAAAATCCGGAGGATGCCTACATCGAGATAAAAGACGGCAAATACGATGTGATTGAAGAGAAAAATGGCTGCAAGCCGATATATGACAGCATCCTTGCCGAAGTAAAGGATGCCCTGGACAACGAGCTTCCAAAGCTTAGCTTAAGTGATGACTGTTATGAAGCTCCAAAAATCACAAAGGAAAGCGATACAATCAAAAATGAAAAAGAAGCCCTCGACAAATACACTGCTTCAACCGTCACTTACAAAATTGAAGGTGCCGACGAGAAGCTTGACTCGGCCAAAATCCTTGATATGCTAAGCATCTCAGATGACGGCAGAGTGAGCATAGATGATGCCAAGGTCACTAAATATGTCCAGCAGCTTGCTTCCAAGTACAATACCTTCGGCCGCAAACGCTCGTTCAAGACATCGTCCGGTGACACTATTGAAATAGGTGGTGGAGACTACGGATGGGTAGTCAGCAAGAAAAATGAGAAGGCCAAGCTCCTTTCCGATTTAGAGGGAGGCAAGCCAGTGGAAAGAGAGCCTGTTTACGAGCAGACTGCTCTCTACCGAGGCGCTGACGACATAGGTAATACATACATAGAGATTGACTACACAAAGCAGCACATGTGGTATTACAAGGATGGTGCTCTCCAGATGGAGTCTGATTTCGTATCAGGTAATCTCGCCCGTCAGAATGGTTCCGTAGATGGTGTATACAAGATTGTTTACAAGCAGAGAAATGCTACTCTTGTCGGTGAGGGTTACTCTTCTCCTGTCAGCTATTTCATGCCGTTTGCCTACAATATAGGTATCCATGATGCCAGCTGGCGTGATACCTTCGGAGGAACAATTTACAAAACCTCCGGCTCACACGGATGTATCAATGTGCCGCCTGCTTTTGCAGAGCAGCTGTTCAACGCTGTGGATAAGGGCACTCCTGTTGTTGCCTACTACAGAGAGGCTGTCACTCTGACAAACAATGCTGCAAAGATGTCCAATGCATACTCGTATGTAGCTCCTGATGCAGCGCAGTAAGTGTGGATTGCATTGTATCTTTTAATAATATGGGAAGGCGACCGGCGCATGGGAAATTCACCCTCGTGCGCCGGTCGCCTTCTCTTACTCATTGGCTATATTCATGCAAACTGGCTATTGTAGAGGTTCGCATAAAATCCGTCCGCTGCAAGCAGACTCTCATGATTGCCCTGCTCTATAATCTTTCCGTCTTTCATAACAAGGATAATATCCGCTTCCCTGATGGTGGACAGACGATGAGCCACTATAAAGCTTGTCCTGCCCTGCATCATGGTAAGGAACGCTTTTTGAATCTTAATCTCTGTACGTGTATCAATCGAAGATGTAGCCTCATCCAATATCAGCATAGGCGGTAAGCAGAGCATGACTCTTGTGATGCATAATAGCTGCTTCTGTCCCTGTGACAGGCTGCCGCCGTCCTCACCGATTTCAGTATCATAGCCCTTCGGCAGACGTCTGATAAAGCTGTGGGCATGGGATGCCTTTGCTGCTGCAATGATTTCCTCATCTGTGGCATCAGGCTTTCCCATTATTATATTGTCACGGATTGTGCCCTTCTTGAGCCATGTCTCCTGAAGCACCATGCCATAGTTGTCACGAAGACTCGCGCGCGTGATTTTTTGGATATCGTGTCCGCTCACCTTAATTGTTCCACTTTTTACATCATAGAATCTCATAAGCAGATTGATAATAGTCGTCTTTCCACAGCCTGTCGGACCTACGATAGCCACGCGCTGTCCAGGCTTTACGTGGAGATTGAAATCCTCGATAAGCTTTTTATCCGGCACATATGAGAAATAAACATCCTCTATGTCCACACGGCCGTCTGCCTCATCGAGTGTTACCGCATCCGAAGCATCCGGTATCTCCTTTTTCTCCTCAATCAGCTCGAAGATACGAGCAGCACAGGCAAGTGCGTTCTGAAGCTCTGTGATGACACCCGATATCTCGTTGAACGGCTTGGTGTACTGGTTTGCATATGATAAAAAGCACGAAAGCTGTCCTACTGTAATTCCGCCGGTGAGTGCACTCATGGCACCAAAAATTCCGACTCCGGCATACACAAGACTGTTGACAAAACGTGTACACGGATTTGTAAGACTTGAGAAAAATGTTGCCCTCAGTGAGCATTTCTGTAATCTGTCATTTATCTCGTCAAACTGCTCAAGCGCCTCATCCTCATGGTTGAAGGCCTGTACGACCTTTTCATTTCCTACTATCTCGTCGATGAGTGATGTCTGCTCTCCCCTTGTTCTTGTCTGCAGCTGAAACATGGAATATGTCTTTTTAGTTATAAAGCTTGCCACAAAAAGTGACAGAGGTGTGATGAGCACTACAATGCATGATATCTTCACATCTATTGTAAGCATGAAAATAAGCGTACCTGCTATTGTTGCAATTCCTGTAAAGAGCTGCGTGAAGCCCATCAAAAGTCCCTCTGAAAATGTATCTACATCGGCGATGATACGGCTGACCATATCACCGTGTGAGTGGCTGTCAATATAGGAAAGTGGCATTTTTTCAATGTTTAAAAATGCATCACGCCTTATATCCCTCACTATGTTGTAGGTCATCCTGTTGTTGCAGATATTTGTAAGCCACTGAGCTGCTGCCGCTATGACGACTATTATTGCTGCTCTTGTGAGGATGGCTGTCATAGCTGTAAAATCAACCTTTCCTTTTCCTACGATCAAATCAATTGCGCGTCCTGTGAGGATTGGAAAATAAAGCGTAAGCGCCACTGTAACAACAGACAGGGCAAGGGAAATTACAAGCAAAGGAATATATCTCTTCATGTATCTTAATACCTTGCGCATTGTGCCTGATTTATTCATCTTCGCATTATCCATAGCCATACTCTACACCTCCTTTTGTCTGGTCATATCCGACTCTTTTTTAAACTGTGAATCATATATCTCTTTGTAGGTCTCGCATGTCTCAAGCAGCTTTTCATGAGGTCCGAAGCCAACCATCTGTCCGTCGTCGAGCACTATGATATTGTCCGCAAACTGGATAGATGAGGTACGCTGTGACACGATAAATATTGTCTTGTCACCATGCATGCCCTTTAATGCCGCGCGAAGACTCGCATCTGTAGCAAAATCAAGTGCCGATGCACTGTCGTCAAGTATCAGTATGTCAGGATCCTTTACAACCGCCCTGGCAATTGTAAGACGCTGCTTCTGACCGCCTGATAAGTTCTTGCCGCCCTGCTCTATCATGTAGTCAAGGCCTCCCTCTTTGCCCTTTACAACCTCTGTCGCCTGTGCTATATCGAGTGCCTTCCACATTTCCTCCTCTGTGGCATCATTTTTGCCCCAGCGCAGGTTGTCGGCTATCGTTCCTGCAAAAAGCACTGCCTTTTGCATTACAACACCGATTTTATCTCGAAGCTGCACTGCATCGTAGTCATTTATATCATTTCCCTGAATCCTTATAGTACCCTTTGTGGCATCATAAAACCTCGGGATAAGGTTTACAAGGCTTGATTTTCCTGAACCTGTACCACCGATGATTCCGATCGTCTGCCCCTTTTGCACTGTAAAGCTTATATCTGTGAGTGTCTCATCGGCCGCTCCCTCATAGGTCATGCAGACATGGTCAAACTCAACCTCAGGTGCGCCGTCCTTTGCATCAATGAGCTTAGGATTTTTCTCAGGAAGCTTTGATGGGATAGAAAGCACATCCGCTATACGATTACCGCACGCCACTGCCTTTGTCACCTGTACGATGAGGTTTGCAAGCTTTATCAGCTCGACAAGTATCTGTGACATGTAGTTTACAAGTGCCACAACCTCACCCTGTGTGAGGATTCCTGCGTATACCTGCTTGCCGCCTGATACGATAACTGCGATTGTTGCGATATTTATAATGATAAATGTCAGAGGATTGGTGAGTGCTGAGATTCGTCCTACAACCTGCTGCATATTGGTTAAAAATTCGTTGTCCCTGTTGAAGCTGTCAATCTCATCATTTTGCTTATTGAAAGCTCTTATAACCCTGGTTCCCTCTAAATTCTCCCTGGTGTGTGAAAGCACTGTGTCAAGAGAGCTCTGCACCTTTTTGTAAAGCGGAAGGCTTGCAGCCATAACTGAGAATACCACTATTGAAAGCAGAGGTATAGTAACAACAAAAACCATTGCCGCTCTTACATTTACTGTAAAAGCCATCGCCATAGCTCCGAATACAATAAATGGCGAGCGAAGGAAGAGTCGAAGTACCAGATTGACTCCTGACTGCACCTGGTTTATATCGCTTGTCATCCTCGTGATAAGTGTCGATGTGCCCACTGTATCCATCTTTGAGAATGACAGTAACTCTATCTTTTCAAACAATATATGGCGAAGCTTTGTAGAAAAACCAACTGCCGCCTTTGCCGCAAAATACTGTGCTGTGACCGAGCTTACCAGACCAACTGCCGCAAGCAGCACCAGCACACCTCCCATCTTCCATATATATGGCTTGTCCGAAGCCGTAATTCCGTTATCAATGATTGCCGCCATGACAAGCGGTACTATAAGCTCAAAGGATGCTTCCAGCAGCTTAAATAACGGAGCACAGATGCATTCCTTTTTGTACTCCTTCAAATATTTTAATATCTGTTTCATCTTTTCCCCTTTCAGATTTTATGTCGCCGATTACAGCTTCACTATTATAGATGATTTTTCTCATATATACAAGAAAAACGATACACTAAAAAACCAGTACCCTGCGGTACTGGTTTCATATATCAGCTCTTATGTATATGCTTCTTGATCGCTTCAAAGCTCTCAGGACTGATAACATGCTCTATACGGCATGCGTCCTCTGCTGCAATCTCCTTATCAACACCAAGCTTCTCAAGACACTCTGACAAAAGCTCATGTCTTTCGTATATCATCTCTGCTATCTGTCTTCCTGACTCTGTGAGTGTGATAAATCCTGCATCACTAACTGTGATATTGTTCTTCTCTCTAAGGTTTTTCATGGCTATACTCACGCTGGATTTCTTATATCCAAGCTCATTTGCTATATCAACTGAGCGTACCACAGGAAGCTTCTTGCTGAGAATAAGTATGGTCTCTAAATAGTTTTCTGATGATTCATTGTTTCGCATTTCGAATACCCCCGTGAGTTTATTTTCGTTCGTTTTAATTCAGTTATATTATTATAACATACATTTTATTGTTTGCAAAACTTTTCTTTTTGATTTGTACGTGATTTATAAAAATCCAAAAAATATCAAAATTCCATATTTGTTATTGACTTCTAATTCATGTTAGTGTATACTAACTATCGAATCAGAAAACAAACGTATGCATGATATATTTCTAAATCTTGTATGCCATAAATGTTTAATTATATCAGATAAGACCGGCCGATCACCGGTCTTATTTATTTTAAAAAATGTACATATTCAGCTTAAACGAGAGCTCTTTTTAACCTTTCCAGCCCTTCCATAAGCACTGCCCTAGGGCATGCGATATTCAATCTCACAAAGTAGCGTCCATTGCCTCCAAACTCAGCTCCCTCCGACAGATAAAGTCCTGTTTTTTCGCGAATCATCTGCGTAAATGCCACAGAATCATCTGTGAGTGCACTGCAGTCAAGCCACATGAGGTATGTCGCATCGGCATCCACTACATGTATCTGCGGCAGATTTTCTGCCACGAAGCTACAGACTGTTTTGCGGTTTTCCCAAAGATATTTTCTGAGCTCCTCAAGCCACGGCTCACCCTTTGTGAATGCCGCAACTGCTGCCGTAATGGCAAATGCGTTTGGCTCCGCCACCTCGTCTGTATTTAATGCGCGCCATACCTTGTGACGCAAAAATTTATTTGGCACCATCACTGCCGCAGTCTGTAAGCCTGCCATATTAAAGCACTTGGTCGGTGCAATACAGGTGATGCTTATATCGGCGCAGTCCTTTGATGCTGCCGCAAACGGCACGTATGATTTTCCCGGTGCTGTGATGTCACAGTGTATCTCGTCTGATATGACCGTCACATTGTACTTCCTGCAGAGTGCACCTATTTTCGCAAGCTCATCCTTTGTCCAGATAATACCGCACGGATTGTGAGGGTTGCAAAATATCATAAGCGAGGTCTGTGGATTGGAAAGGTCATGCTCCAACCTGTCATAGTCCACAAAATATCTGCCGTTTTCGTATCCAAGCGGGCTTTCCTGCACATTTACGCCGTTATTAAATATGGAATTAAAAAATATATTGTATACCGGTGTCATGATAAGCACATTTTCACCAGGTGTTGTGAGCTTTCGAACTGTAGATGATATGGCCGGTACGACCCCTGTGCAAAAAATCAGGCTGTCTCTTTCGATTTTAAGCCCATGGCGTCTGTCCCACCACGAAATATACGCATCATTCCACTCATCCGGAATGATGGAATAGCCAAACACTCCGTGAGAAACACGCTCTGATATTGCCTCTATTATCTGTGGAGCTGTCTTAAAATCCATATCTGCTACCCACATCGGGAGCTCATTTTCTGCCACATCCCACTTTAGTGAGCCTGTATTTCTTCTGTCTACAACGGTGTCAAAATCATACATAGATTATTTTCCCTCACATATTATCTTAGTCTTTGATGGGTCAACTCTGTCCTTTTCGATAGTCAGTGTGCCAATCTCCTTTGCCCTTATCACTCCGCTTGTCGGATTTAAAACACTGTCCACCTTACTGCAAATCTCTGCATCTACCGAAGAATACTCAAATGCCAATGTAGTGTTTATGAGCTTACAGTTTTTCATAACGAGATTGTCGATGTAGCAAAGCCCCTGCAAGCTCTCGATTGTGCAGTTTATAAGTGTCAGATTCTTTGCGTTCCAGCCAAGGTATTCACCTGTAATAAATGAATCATAGACTGTGACATTTTCCGTATTCCAGAAGGCATCCTTTGAGATAAGCTTTGAATCGTGCACCTCTACATTTCTTGAGCCGTCAAACGAATAGTTGCCGACCAGCTGGAAATTCTTCATGATAAGATTATTTGTATTCATGCCAAAATAATCTCCCTTTGCCGAGACATTCTCGATATCGACATGATCACAGCTCCAGAGTGTCTCCTGGGCATTTGGAAATGTCACATTTTTAAGCTTTAGGTTATTGCAGCGCCTGAAGTTCTTAGGGGCCTCAACTATTGAATCAGTGACAGAGATATTGTCAGTATACCAGACACCCGCACGCGCCATGTCAAACCATGTACAGTCCTTTACAGCTATGTCACTACAGTACCACAGCGGATATTTCCATCTAAAAAAACAGCCTGTCAGGCTAATGCCATGGCTCTCCTTAAGAGGTGACTCTCCGTCATCAAAAATTGTATCATATATATCCAGGTCGTTACTTGCAAACAGGGCTCTTTCGCCTGTCAGAAACTCCTGATGGATTTGTTTTCTTTCGCTCATTATATATACTCCTTTTTCCCGGTAATTCTAAATAGTTATCTGCCATAAAATCAAATAACCGCCGAGCACATAATATATGCAACCCGACAGTTATCATTATACCCCAAACCATACTGAATTTATAGTATTTTATATAAGTTTAATATTGCAAAATTAATATTAAGAGCATGATATTTACAGCTCAAGCCCGTCAAGTATGCTCTTAAGTGCATCAGCAGACTCCTTGAGCTTTAAAGCTTCCTCACCGTTTAACTCGATTGGGATATCGCTCTCCACTCCGTTTGCTCCAACGATTGCAGGCATTGAGAGAACCACACCGTCGATGCCGTACTGTCCGTGCATCATGTGTGAAACAGGAAGAATAGACTTCTCATCACGCATGATTACCTCGCAGATACGTCTGACCGACATAGCGATACCATAATATGTCGCATGCTTTCTGTTAATTATCTCGTAAGCACTGTTCTTTACGTTTGCAGCGATTTCCTCTGTATTCTCCTTGTGCTTGTAGTGACCTCTCATCTCGCACATCTTGTGAAGCTCCACTCCGGAAACATTGGCTGATGACCATGCAACCACCTCACTGTCTCCATGCTCACCTACTATAAATGCATGTACGCTTCGGCTGTCCACCTCAAGGTGCTCTCCAAGCGCGTACTTAAGTCTTGCACTGTCAAGCACGGTACCTGAACCGATGACACGCTCCTCAGGAAGTCCTGAAAGTTTCTGTGCCACCTGTGTTAAAATATCTACAGGGTTTGCAACGATAAGTAAGATTCCACCGAAATTTCTCTTTGCAATCTCCGGAATAATGCTCTTGAATATTGCAACATTTTTATTTACCAGATCAAGTCTTGTCTCTCCCGGCTTTTGGCCTGCACCTGCAGAAACAACAATGATAGCAGCATCTGCCACATCATCATAACCACCTGCATATATCTTCATAGGTCTGGCAAAAGGAATACCGTGGCTTATATCCATCGCCTCTCCCTCAGCCTTATCCTTATCAGCGTCAATGAGAACTATCTCAGAAAAAAGACCGCTCTGCATAAGTGCAAAAACTGATGCCGAACCAACGAATCCACATCCGATCATGACAGCCTTTCTTGGGTTTGTCTTAACAACTGCGCTAGTTTTATTGCTCATGTACGTTCCTCTCTTTCTTAAACTATAATTCAAATAGTTGCTTTTTATTATAACTATTCATCCCAAACACAAATTTTCAATATCTGCTTTGTTATCGGCAGTTCTGAATAATTATCTTTTATTTATATTATACCCGAATTGTACATATAATCCGTTGTAAAAACAACAAATTACTTGATAAAATACAATCAATAGCCCATTGTTCTCATTTTTATACAATTTTAATGCAGATTTTTACATAAAAAGTACAGTAATAAAAAGCAAACCGGACCAATACAGCTGAATGAATTGTCATTTAGCATATTGATCCGGTTATATTAAAATGCTGTATCCGCTTATTTTGTGCTTGAATTTCTGTACTCAAGCGGTGTCATTCCATACAGCTTCTTGAACTGTCTGTTAAAATGCTCCACGTTCTGATATCCTGCCTCGATTGCGATATTCTCAACAGTTGTGATGCTGTTTCTCAGCAGTGTGCGTGCCTTCTTCATCTTGGCATTGGTGACCAGCTCCCCGAAAGTCTTGCCTGACTTCTCCTTTATGTACTTGGAGATATACGGCTCTGTCAGGTTGAACTGTGCAGCCATATCTGCAAGCGATACCGTCTTGTAGTTGGCCTGGATGAAGTTGAGCATAGCAATATAGCGCTCATCCTTCACGTGACTGTCAGCCTTGGTGGCAAGGTAATGGTTTACCGCAACAACAAGCGCTCCGATTGATGCCTTGATGATATCCTCATCCACACCTGCGCCCCAGAACATACTGCCGTCAACTGTGATACCCACATATGCCATAGCCTTTGATGAAGATCCGTGTGAAAGCGAATGCTCCTCGTATACAGTGAGCTCAAAGCTGATGTCAAAATACTGCTTAATTATATTGCTGACTGCATCGAGACGGCCGTTTCCATTGGCATCTACCTTTCTGGTGCTGTCATTGTGTAAAATAACCGCCTCTGCGAAAATGCCGTTTACCTGCTTAAAGTGGCACTCCGGTATAGTGAAATATGGATGAAAATCCACATAATTGTCTGTAAAGATACTGTGTACCCACTCAGGTGAAAGCTCCTTGTGCTCCTCGTCCGATACCTGCTTGACCATGTATCCGACCTGCTCTCTCATCTGCTGTGGCACATTGATACCGAAGCTCTGCTTAAGGATATATGCCACTCCGCCCTTTCCTGACTGGCTGTTGATACGGATAACATCAGCCTCGTATGTCCTGCCGACATCCTTTGGATCTATAGGCAGATATGGAACCGTCCACTTATCAAGCTTCTTTTCCTCTCTCCATGCCATGCCCTTTGAGATTGCATCCTGATGTGAGCCTGAAAAAGCAGAAAAAACAAGGTCTCCCGCATATGGCTGTCTCTCGCCTACCTTCATTCTGGTAAATGTCTCATACTTCTCCCTGATCTCAGGCAGATTTGAAAAATCAAGCTGTGGATCCACTCCGTGTGAGTAAAGATTCATGGCAAGTGTCACGATATCTACATTTCCTGTTCTCTCACCGTTTCCAAACAGCGTACCCTCTATCTCCTCAGCTCCTGCAAGCACACCAAGCTCTGATGTGGCAACACCGCAGCCTCTGTCATTATGAGGATGTAAGCAAAGCACTACTCCGTCTCTGTACTTGAGGTGCTTGTTGATATACTCTATCTGTGTGGCAAAAACATGTGGCATAGCATTCTCTACTGTGGTAGGGATATTGATGATGGCCTTATTATCAGCCTTTGGCTGCCATACATCAAGCACAGCGTTGCACACATCAACCGCATAATCCACCTCAGTGCCCGAAAAGCTCTCCGGTGAATACTGGAAACGGAAATTACCGTCAGTCTCTGCTGCAAGGTCTCTCAGTAAAATAGCTCCGTCAACTGCAAGCTGCTTTATCTCTTCCTTTGACTTCTTAAACACCTGCTCTCGCTGTGCAACAGATGTGGAATTGTACAGATGTACAACTGCTCTCGGTGCTCCCTCAAGTGCCTTGAAGGTCTTCTTGATGATATGCTCTCTGGCCTGTGTCAGCACATGTATAGTGACATCATCAGGAATCATATCCCTCTCAATAAGAGCTCTCGTGAAATTGAACTCTGTCTCAGAAGCTGCCGGGAAACCTACCTCGATTTCCTTAAAACCTATATCTACAAGCATCTTAAAGAAGTCAAGCTTCTCCTCAAGACTCATCGGCTCGATTAGAGCCTGGTTGCCATCACGTAAATCAACCGAACACCACAGTGGTGCTTTATCTATATAATCCTTCTTAACCCAGTCATAAGTGCATTCAGGAGGCAGAAAATAACTGCGCTCGTATTTTTCATATCCTTTCATCTTAAAACCTCTTTTCGTTTGAACTGATATAATTGTAACACATAAGCGCAGTTATTGGAATGATTATATTTAATCACTTTGATTGATGTAATTTAATTTTTTATAAAAATATAATCAACTTTATTGATTTTGATTATTCTAATCAGATATTTAGGCTAAAATATCCGGCTAATCCTCTCTCTTATTACCCCAGAAAAACAATGCAACTGTTCCCGGACCTGTGTGGCTTCCTATAGTCGTACCGATATCATTTATCTCTACTTTTCCCTTCATCTTAGGGAAGGCAGCCTCTATCAGATCAGCTACGGCTTTAGCATCCTCATAGCATGCAGAATTTGATATATAGACCTTATCCGAATAATCGGCACCATCCTTGCAGAGTGCCTGCATCTTCACAAGCATCTCCTTTATTGCCTTCTTTTTGGTACGGATTTTCTCACGCACAATAAGCTTTCCCTCATTGCTCACATTCATGAAAGGACAGATATTAAGCACATTTCCCACGAATCCCGCGGTCTTTGAGATACGACCTCCCCTGATAAAAAATGTAAGGTCTGATGAGAAGAACCAGTGATTCACCTCAAGTCTGTGCTCCATGGTCCAATCAGCCAGTGTATCAATATCCATGCCGCTATCCCTAAGGTCAGCGAGCTTATCCATCAAAAGACCAAAGCCTGACGATGCTGCCAGCGAATCAATCACATATATCTTTCTGTCAGGGTATTCCTCCTTAAGAGCCTCCTTTGCAAGCCTTGCCGAGTTGACTGTACCTGATATACCTGAGCTTAGTGTACAGTGAAGCACATCATATCCCTCATCCAGAAACTGCCTGAAGTACTCCATGTACTCCTCCTGATTGATCTGCGAGGTCTTTGTCATGGCACCTGCCTCCATTGCCTTGTAGAAATCAGGCAGTGGCATGGACTGTCCTAAATCATCCATATACTCTTTACCGTCAAGCTCATAGTGAAAGCATGCGTACTTAATATTTCTCTCGAGCATATGCTCTCTGGTAAGATCTGCTGTTGAACAGCAGCTAATCACATAATTTGACATATTATTTTCCTTTACCTTTTGACCTTTTATCATTATATGTAGTCAGATACATATGGTATCTCATGATATAAAATATCGTCAAGCTTTGCAACAGCATCATACGTAGCCTGTATTTTGCCCATCTGCAAAAGCTTCTCAGCACTCTTGTAGCCTAAAAGCAGTGTGGTAAACGTGCCAATAGACATGCTTAGGTGATGCTGTGGCTTTTTGTCGGTGAGAGTACAATGACCTCCCTCAAAATCAATGACAAATGTGCCATTGTTCCACGGCAGAAGCTCATCTTCTATCTCGAAGCTAAAGCAGCCGCCCGGACCATCAGGGTCACAGTTGTACTGTGAAATAAACTGCGCCACGTCGATGATTCTGCCCATGGCGTATGGTCTTATTGTCTCCTTTATATCACTGTCATCGAGCTCAAAAGCGATGGGCTCGCTGTAATAGTTGTTGCCTCTGACCTCATCAATCATGGAATCGTGCGCATGAATGTACTCCCACAGACCAAGCTGCGCCTCACGGTTTAAGTAGATGAGCTCCTTGATGTGCATGACATCGGAGCTGATAAGATACACCATATAGCCACACGGTTCATCATCCTCGTTATAGTAGATGGCGACCATCGTATCGTCCTCATCCCAGCGGAAGTACTCCTCCCAAGCCAGATTGTTTCTGTACAGACAGCCGTGAGTCTTCGCGGCAAAGTGAGTATGAAGCTTCTTAAACTGCTCGTCATCCCACTGCACACGGCGCACATAGCCCGGCTCCTTAAGCTTTGTAGGAATCTGTCTGTCCTTTATCACATATGTCATCTTGTTTGAGATAATCTCCCAGCCAAGTCCTCTGTAAAGAGGTATGGAGTATGGATACAAAAGGGCAAACGACTTGTTGCTATCGCGCATCCTCGTAAGACTCTTTCTCATAAGCTTTTTCATGATACCATGGCCTGTGTACTCAGGATACGTGCACACACTTGTGACAAAGCCTACCTCGTAGCGCTCACCATATATATTCATATCGAGCGGATATACCGCAAACTGAGCCACAAGCTCCTCTTTTTTGTCTATGATATTGAAGCAGCCAAGCACATCAGCTCTCTCAAGCACCGGAAACTTCGACTGCTTGATTTCATCATCCTTCCAACCGGTCTCGGCAAGATCTGCCTCTGTTACCTGAAAAGCATAACGAAGCAGTGCATTGTATTCCTCCGCATCGTCCTTTGTCAATACTCTTATCTTAAATTCATCTGATTTAAAAGAATGCATAGTGTCCTTTCTCACATGTCTTTACTGTATGACCATACATATTTTCCGAAATAATCCTAAAAATATAATAGTCCCAAATTCCTAAAAAGTCAATCTTTTGACTCAATAATGATAAATTTTCCTCTATGGATATCAATCACTGCATAGTCATCAATTATTTCATTGGATATGCCAAGCGATGTAAATCTGTCAAAGGAATAATCCGTAACAGGATACTTAAAGCCTCTAAGGCTCACCTCATTGTCGTCTGTCACTGCTATAAGCGAGACAAACCTGCCATACTGGGCTGATTTTTCAATGGTTACGGGCTTATCCGACATCCTTATACGGTTGTTTGTGTCGATAATGCTGATATCAGTTCCACTTTCCAATCCTATTCCCAAAAGTGAAATATTGCCGAGCACATGGTCTATTCTGCTTCCTGTTGCTCCAAGCATCACTATGCTTCGTGCACCCTCTCTTATGGCAAGTCTTATGGCATACTCTGTATCAGTATCATCCTTTATGGGATTGAGCCTGTGTATCTCGGTCTGTCCCTTTCTCTCAAAAAACTCCAATGCCTTTGTCGTGGCTGAATCGAAATCACCTACAATTATATCAGGCGTGACACCGTTTTCGTACAGGAAATCCATTCCGCTGTCAGCCGCAATTATGGCATCTATTCCGTCAGTCTTTATCTCATTTAAGCCGAATTCCTTATCTGTTTTTCCACCACATACAATCAAATACTTCATTTTGTCCACCTTCTTATAAATAACATATCCACATTTGCTACCGCCCCGGAAGCATTTCCGTTTTAACCTGCATCTGTTACATCATGATATTCAGAAAACCATTTACATTTTCTTCTATATCTCCGTTAAACACCGCACTTCCCGCAACAATGATATTGGCTCCTGCCGCAAGCAGTGTCTCCACGTTCTCAAGATTAACACCACCGTCCACCTCGATATCAGCCTTATTTGCGGTTTTCTCAAGAAGTGCCTTTAAGTCGCGCACCTTGTCTACAGTGTACGGAATAAGCTTTTGTCCTCCAAAGCCCGGATTTACAGTCATGATAAGCACCATGTCCACCTTGGGAAGCACATACTCTATGGCTGAGAGCGGAGTAGCCGGATTTAATGCTACACCTGCCAGTATGCCCTTTTCCTTTATTGCCTCGATTGTCCTGTCAAGATGCTTACATGCCTCCGCATGGACTGTGATGATATCTGCTCCTGCTGTCGCAAAATCATCTATATATCTGACCGGCTCATCTATCATCAGATGCACATCAAACATACGCTCTGTGCACTTTCTGATCGTCTTTATGACCGGCAGTCCTATTGATATGCTGGGAACGAAGCTGCCGTCCATAACATCTATATGCACATACTGTGCTCCGGCCTCATCAAGCTGCTTAAGCTGCTCTCCGAGTATTGAATAATCCGCTGATAAAATTGATGGTGATAAACAGTTCATGTTTTCCTCCGTTTGATTATGCTTTAAATTAATACTTTTGTCTGTTTTTAAGCTCCTCATATAAAAGCTTATAATTATCATACCGCACCTGCGATATTTTCCCATCTGCAAGAGCTTCCTTCACGCCGCAGTCCGGCTCATTTATATGACTGCAGCCCTGAAACCTGCAATATGGCTCATATTCTACAAACTCCGGATAACATGTCCACAGATCTTCCTTTTCAAAGCCCGGCACATCCATCGAGCTAAAGCCGGGTGTATCCATGATATACGTGCCATCCTTTATCGGGATAATCTCAGAATGTCTGGTCGTATGCTTTCCGCGCTCTATTTTCTCACTTATATGTCCGGTCTCCATCTGCACATCATCCTGCAGACAGTTGATGATAGATGACTTGCCAACTCCCGAGGGACCTGCAACCGTGGTCGTCCTTCCCTCTAAAATGTGCTTTATCTCATCTATGCCCTCACCTGTTTTCGTGCTGGTAAAAAGCACTCTATAGCCAGCCGGCTCGTATATGCTTTTAAGCTCCTGCTGCTCTTTAGGTGTGATTAAGTCCTTTTTGTTGAAGCATATGGTAACCGGGACATGCTGGTACTCCATCATACACAAAAACCTATCAAGCAGGTTGAAATTGGGATCCGGCTTTGCGGATGCAAAAATAACCAGGGCCATGTCTATATTGGACACAGCCGGCCTGATAAGTTCGTTTTTCCGTGGCAGTATACGCTCGACATTGCCTATGTGCTTTTCATCATCGAGGACTGCTATATCGACGATATCGCCAACCAGCGGCTTTATCTTTTGTTTTCTGAAGGTGCCTTTTGCTTTGCACTCGTAGAGAGTGCCGCCTGTGGCAGTTTCTTTTGCTTCTTTGGTTTCTTCTACGTAGACGTAGTAGAAGCCGGCAATTCCTTTAATAATTTTTCCTGTCATGGTTTTCCTTGTGTGCTTTTGTATTTGCAGGAGTCACGCTTTCGGCGGGGTGAATGCCGCGCTTTGAGGTTATGTGGGTGGCGGGGGCAGGCATATATTCCTCTTAAAAAATATGAAGCCAGCCCCGGGCTCTCCTACAGACAGGCTATGGCTTGCTCTGCCCTGTTCTTTCCTCGGTAGGTTTATGGCACCCCGGGGCAATTCATATTTTTTCCTCGGAACACATGCCTGCCCCGCTTCCTTAGTTCCTCTCCGCGAGTTCAGGTTCTCGTCCGCGGGTTGGTGTGGGAGTGGGGTTCGGATAGCACGCCACTTCGTGGGTGCTATCCGGTGGCTACAATAAGGACATGTATTGGGTTGCTGCTTTATGCGCTATATGTGTATTGTGTGTATTTACAAATATGATGGCGATACGGAAAACTTGACGTAGCTGCGCTACGGCTCGTTTTCCTTATACTGGGAATGCTCCCACTTTCCTTGTATTGCCATCCACGTTTTCATCAAATTATGATTTTATTTTACAATATACAAATTATGGTACTTGTACAGAAATCGTTTTTTCTCCTGGCTTTTCACCTGTTACATTTCCATTCTCATCCTTGACAGGCTCTGTATACTGCCATGTAACCGTTACTGTACCTGTTTTACAGTTCATTGTTCCACTTACTGTAACTGAAGTTGATGTTACATCACTTCCGCTTGCATAAGTTTTTCCGTCAGAACCCACAAGTGAATATGAACCACCTGTGATATTAACATCTCCGACATCAAGCTTAACCGTCTTACTTACGTTAGTCGATATCTCCTGTTTACCCTTACTGAGTGTCAGTGTGATTGTGGTGCCTGCGGCTACGGTTTCACCGGATTTGGTCTGGCTGATTACGCTGCCGGCGGGTACTGTGTCGCTGTACTGGGAGTCGGCATAGGTGTACTTGAGCCCTGCTCCTGCGAGGGCGCTTTCTGCATGTGACTGTGAGGCACCTACTACGTTTGGCACGGTGATTGGCTTCTGGCCCGGTGAGAGGGTGACTGTTACTGTGCTGCCCTTTGCGGCCTGTTTCTTTGCTGATGGTGACTGTGCTGTTACTACATCTGCTGCTACACTGTCATTGTAATCTCCATACTCGAAGGTGACACTAAAGCCTGCTGACTCGAGTGTACTCTTTGCCGAGCTCTTGGTCTTTCCGATTACACTTGGTATCTTGACCATCTCTGATGTATTATCACCTTTTCCTGCGATAACTACATTAATCTGTGAACCACGCTTTACTGTATCTCCGGCCTTGACATCCTGCTCAAGGATTGTGCCGTCCTTTTGATCTGACTGCTTTGTCTCAAATGCAAATACTGTGAGGTCAAGCTTTAAGCGGTCTACTGCCTTCTGAGCATCCTCCACTGACATGCCTCTGATGTCAATCATCTGGCCCTCTGTCTCAGTCTGTGTCTCTGACTCTGATTCAGACTCGGTCTGTGTCTGTGACTCTGTCTGCTGTGACTCTGAATTCTTTTTGCCGCCAAACTTAAACACTCCTGCCACTGAAAGTGCAAGATATATGATAACTATTACAATGATTACGGCTGTTACTATACCCATGATTGTGATTGCTTTATCCATCTTTGGATTTAAAAGCTTGCCGTCATCATCATCGTCATCGTCTTCTTCGTCATCATCGTCGTCTAAGAGTGACTCATCATATTCATCATCATCTTCATCGTCAGCATACTCATCATCATTATCTGCATCGGTATCATCATCGTTTAAGTCCTCTGCGACACCTCTGCCCTCTTTTATCTTGTCAAGCTCCTCCGGGCTTATAACCTTGGTCTTGCCACCGTCAACGAGTGGTGCTATTGTGACGAAATCCTCATCAGGATGCGCAAGAGAGCGCCTTATGTCTGTGAGAAGCTCCTCAATAGTCTGGTATCTGCGGTCCGGTGTCTTTTGTGTACACTTTAAGATGATTTTCTCAAAGCTGATTGGCAGATCCGGTGCGTAGATGCTTGGCCTTGCAATCTCCTCCTGTAGGTGCTGCAGTGCAACTGCCACTGTGGTATCACCGTCAAACGGCACACGGCCTGTAACCATCTCAAACATTACGATTCCCAGTGAGTAAATATCACTTCTGCCATCGACGAAGCCGTTTCTTGCCTGCTCCGGAGATGCATAGTGTACTGAGCCCATCACATCTGAGCTTATTGTATTTGAAGATGTAGCCTTTGCAATTCCAAAGTCTGTCACCTTTACCTTGCCATCTGTAGAAATAATGATATTCTGCGGCTTGATATCACGGTGAATGATATTTTTATTGTGAGCGGCCTCTATGCCCCTTGCCACCTGGATTGCAATACTTGCAGACTCCTTGAATGACAGCTGGCCCTTTTTCTCGATATAAGTCTTAAGTGTGATACCCTCGACATACTCCATGACAATGTAGTACAGACCATTCTCGCTGCCTACATCATAGATATTTACGATATTTGGATGCTCAAGTCCTGCTGCTGACTGTGCCTCAGCACGGAACTTGGTCACAAATGAACTATCCTCCGAAAACTCCTGCTTTAAAACCTTTATAGCTACAAAACGGCTCAGTATATGGTCTTTTGCCTTGTATACATCAGACATGCCGCCTGCGCCAACCTTGCTTAGGATCTCATATCGATCCGATAAAAAACTTCCTATCTCTAACATCTGTTATTACCTCGTCTTAAAATGGTTTAATAATCATTACAGTGATATTATCGCGGCCACCGTTTGCATTGGCCATGGCGACAAGCTGTGACGCTGCTGTCTCGATATTATCATTTTGCCTAATAGTATCGCATATTTCTTTATCTCTCACCATATTGGTAAGTCCGTCTGTACACAGAAGAATCCTGTCGTCCTCACATAGCTCGACCTCAAAAAAATCTGCCTCCACATGATCTGCTGCCCCGACAGCTCTCGTGATGATATTCTTGTCCGGATGAACTCTCGCCTCGTCGGCATTTATCTCACCCATCCTGACCATCTCATCAACCAGTGAATGATCCCTGGTAATTTGTCTGATCTGCTCTGTGCCACCTACAATATAAAGCCTGCTGTCACCTATATTGGCCACAAAAAGCTTGTTTCCTATAATAGTTCCTACGACTAAGGTGGTACCCATTCCACGCTTAGCTTCATCCTCACGAGACTCAGCCACCAAAAGCTCATTTGCCTTGTTGATAGCCTCTTTGATGATGGATACCGGTTCATCCCCGGCATTTCTCGATACCGATGCAACCACACGCTCTATAGTGTATCTGGAAGCATAGTCACCGGCTTTGTGTCCTCCCATTCCATCTGCTACGATGAAAAGATTCGGAAGATTTCCTACTGCAGTGTCAGACGAGAAATAAAAATCCTGATTCATCTCACGAATAGCACCTGCATCCGTAATGGAAAACGTCTTCATCTAGTTTATTCCTCTCTCTTTATCTATATGCTTCTTGCGAAGCTGTCCACAGGCACCGTCTATATCTCTGCCCATTTCCCTTCTAATAGTAACATTAATTCCGTTTTTTTCAAGCCTATTTTTAAAAGCCTCTATAACACCCTTGTTGGACTGCACGTAGTCGCGCTCCTTTATCGGGTTTACCGGAATCAGATTTATATGGCAGTTCATGCCATGCACGAGTGCCGAAAGCTCTGCTGCATCCTCGGCTGTATCGTTCACTCCGCCTACCAGGCTATACTCAAAGGTGACTCTGCGGCCGGTCTGTGCAAAATAATATTTGCATGCATCGACCACATCATGTATATCATAGCTGTTTGCAACCGGCATGAGAGCTTTTCTCTTTTCCTGGTTGGAGGCATGCAGTGAAAGCGCCAGCGTGATAGAAAGCTTTTCATCTGCAAGCTGTCTCATGCGCGGTACGAGACCACATGTGGAAACTGTCAGATTGCGCTGGCTGATATTGATACCGTTTTCATCAGTAAGAAGCTCTATAAAGCGCAGCAGATTGTCGTAATTGTCAAGCGGCTCACCTGTCCCCATGACAACTACATTTGAGATGCGCTCTCCTATGTCCTTGCCTATCTGATAAATCTGGTCAATCATCTCAGACGGCCTAAGCCCCCTGACGAGACCATCAAGAGTGGATGCACAGAATCTGCACCCCATCCTGCAGCCAACCTGCGAAGATATGCATACAGAGTTTCCATGCTTGTACTTCATAAGCACACTTTCTATGACATTGCCATCGTCGAGTGCAAAGAGATATTTTCTCGTGCCATCAAGCTTTGACACTTGCACCTCCTCTTTTTTTAGCGAGATGAGTATTGCATTGTCCTTTAATACCTGTATGAACTTTTTTGAAATATTGGTCATCTCATCAAAGCTGTCCACATGCTTCACATGAATCCACTCATATATCTGCTTCGCACGGAATTTCTTTTCTCCGAGCGATATGATAAACTCTGTGAGCTCGTCCATATTCATTGATTTGATGTCAGTTAGTTGTTCTTTTATCTGTTCCATATCATTTTTATTAAGTCTGCATTTAACTATTATTTTATAAATGTTTTTTCTTATTTGTTTTGCTTATTGTTTATTACTTCACTGATTATATCCTGAAATCTGGTTTCGTAATTAAAATTCATCATTTAAATCTGCATAAACAAATTCTTCTAATTCGAACCAATTTATATTTATTAATTCATGATTTATTTTAATATCATAATTTGCTTTTTATGAATCTTGCAATAAAGAATCCGTCACTTCCATGCTCACCGGGCAGTATCTGTTTCATTCCGGTGCCCTCAGCAAAGCTCTTATCCAGCTCAAACTCCGGATGCTTTTCAATAAACCACCTCACATTGTCCTCATTCTCAGCCTCATCTATCGTACATGTGCTGTACACGAGCACTCCGTTTGGCTTCACGTATGTATGCACGGTATCAAGTATCTGTCTTTGAAGAGCGGCAAGCTCATCTACAGACTCAGGCGTCATCTTGTAGCGGATGTCCTTCTTTCTGCCGAGCACTCCAAGCCCTGAGCACGGCAGATCACAGATCAGTATATCTGCCTTTCCCGCCGAATCAGCATCAAATACTGTGGCATCCCACACCTCTGCCGACATATTGTTAAGACCATGCCTGTCTATATTTTCCTCAATCATATCGACCTTGTTATCGGTCAGGTCACGCGCGAACACATGGCCGCTTCCCTGCAAAAGCTCAGCTATATGGGTGCTCTTGCCGCCCGGTGCTGCGCATACATCTATCACATAGTCGCCCTTCTTTGGAGCAGCCGTCTGTGCGACAAGCATTGAGCTTATATCCTGCACATAGAAAAGTCCGTCTCTGAAGCTCTGCAAGCCATTCAAATAATCAAATCCAGATATAACAAATGCATAATTAAGTTCATCAACCGCTGTGACCGTCACACCCTCTGCCTCAAGCGTCGCGCGAAGCTCATCCGGAGTACACCTGGTCAGGTTTGTCCTGATGCTAATTGTGCTCTTATTGTGAAAGGCCTTGAAAATCTCCTCTGCCTTCTTCTCTCCGTATGCCGCAACAAATCTGTCCACTATCCACTGTGGCATAGAGTATCGGATGCTTAAGGTATCAAACTGTACTGAATCTATATTTCTTGCAATATTTCTGAGTACACCGTTTACAAAGCCCGAAAGCTGTGCAAACTTATGCCTCTTTGCAAGCTTCACCGCCTCATTGCATACGGCCGAATCCGGCACCGCGTCCATGTACTTTATCTGGTAAACGCTCATGCGAAGAAGGTTTCTGATGAAGGGCTTCATCTTCCTTACCTTTGTCTTTGAAAAAGAGTCTATGATGTAGTCAAGCTGCAGCATATACTCGATAGTGCCGTCAACAAGCCTCGTCATAAAGGCTCTGTCCTGCTTTGACAGATACTGATACTTGTCAAGCACACTACGAAGCACGATATGTGAAAATGCTCCACGCTCATTAATCTCAATAAGCATCTCAAGGGCAAGCTCACGCGTATCTACAGAGTGCTCATTATGCGCTGTCACGTTTGATTTTGCCGGTCTGCCCGGTATATTATTTTTGTTTATTTGGCTATTTTTATTATTATGATTATTTTTACTATGATTATTTATCATGATGATGTTTCCGAATAGTTACATATACATTTAATTTTCTAACTAATATATCCAATTTGAACTGCCACCCTGTAAAATCACAGGCAAACAGCAGCTAAAACAATATCAGTCGTCCCGTCTGCGTCCGTTTGTGATAAGTATTATACGAAGGAGCTGTAAAATAGCAGCCGCCGCACTGGCTACATAGGTAAGTGCCGCTGACTTGAGCACCCTTCTTGTGTACCTAAGCTCGTCATCTGCAAGTATGCCCTGTGTACGAAGCATGACAAGCGCACGTCTTGAAGCATCAAACTCTACCGGCAATGTCACGAGCTGGAAAAGCACTGCTGCCGAAAACAGCAATATGCCTATATCAATAATAAGCCCTGACGAGCGTGTGTTAAAGAGCAAGCCGATAAGTATGACCGGCCATGCAAGCATTGAGCCAAAATTAGCTATAGGCACAAGTGCACTCCTGATTGAAAGAGGTGCATAGCTTTTTGCATGCTGTATAGCGTGCCCACACTCATGGGCTGCTACGCCAAGTGCTGCGACCGATGTGGCATTGTACACAGGATCAGATAAATTCACTGTTTTGGTGCGCGGATCGTAGTGGTCCGTCAGACTACCTGACACATGACGCACCTGCACATCATATATGCCTGCCGCCTGAAGCACTCTCTGAGCCACCTGCGCACCATTCATGCCTGACATGCTTCTTAGCTGTGAGTATTTATTAAATGTACCTTTAACTCTTGCCGATGCAATCATACATATCACTGCACCTATCACAACGAGTATATATGTCGGATCCCAGTAATAATATCCCATGTATCATCTCTGCTACTAAAAACATATACAAATGTGTATATGCTAGATGATTCGCTACAATCTCACGATTTGTAGTTACTGCTTCAATGTGTATGCTTTGGCGATTATAAACAATACGCTACTCACAAGTTCTTGTACACTCCACAGTCGTAAATTCCCGACTAAGCCATCGGTACATACCTATAAATTCTTTAAATTGATTAGATATAGGTTTTCATCTAAATAGCTTTTCCTTTCTTAATATTTTATGTTTCGCTACTTGGTTTTCGTAGGCTTCTACCATTGTCTAAACGCTACCATCAAGGTTCTATCCTATAATTAGCAAGACTGTTTCAACTTGCACTGGCTACTTCTCAACGTTTCCGACTGCTTTGACGTTAGCACAAACGAATACTCTGGATTTTGAGTATCTTTGAGAACATTGACTCACATTTAATTATGTTTTTAGTTACTTATAATGAATAACTATAACGTGAAAAATGAGCCCTCTTCCACATGACAGCCTCTCAAAAATGAACCTGTATCCATGCGCTTCTTGCCCTGGAGCTGTACCTCTACTAAAGATAATGCTCCTTTTCCTGTCTGTACATACATATCATTTTTTCCGATATGATAAATACAGCCCGGCTCATAATCATCGCTGCCGTCAATCACCTTTGCACTCCACACCTTAAATGTCTTACCGTTTAAGTGGGTGTATGCGCTCGGCCATGGATTAAGCCCCCTTATAAGCCTCTCGATCTCAACAGCCGGCTTTGTCCAGTCGATAAAGCCAAGCTCCTTACTGATCATTGATGTATGTGTGGCCTCCTCGCTGTTTTGAGGAGTATACTCTGCAGTGCCATCCTCTATCATCTTCATGGTCTCCACACACAGCTTTGCTCCCTCTGCTGAGAGCTTATCAAACAGGCTGCCGCCGGTCTCATCAGGTGCGAGTCTGACTGTACTCTTTGCAATCATATCGCCGGTATCGACGCCCTCATCCATCCTCATGGTAGTGACACCTGTAAACTCGTCACCGTTAATCACAGCCCACTGGATAGGAGCCGCACCTCTGTACTTTGGCAGAAGTGAAGCATGCACATTGATACAGCCGTATCGAGGCATATCAAGAATACTCTTTGACAGAATCTGTCCAAAAGCAACCACAATTATTATATCTGCATTAAACTTTCTGAGATACTCTATATTAGCAGTCTCTCTTATTTTAACCGGCTGGAATACCTCAATACCGTGCGAAAGCGCACACTCCTTGACCGGTGTATACTGCATTGTCTTGCCGCGGCCCTTTGGTTTGTCGGGCTGTGTGACAACCAGTGCCACCTCGTGTCCTGCCTCTATAATTGCCTCAAGTGTTCCCACCGAAAAGTCCGGTGTTCCCATGAAAATTACTCTCATCTTACTGCCTCCCAGATATTTTCCAAGCTCAGATAACAAATGTCATCCTAATGATTACTCCTGTGTATCCTCATATGTCACATCGTGAAGTGCGCCCTCAACCTTCTCCACATAGAGATGTCCGTCGAGATGGTCAAGCTCGTGGCAGATACATCTGGCCAAAAGCTCCTCTCCCTCTATCTCATACTCATTCATATCCTCACCCATGAAGCGGGCCTTTACATGATTCGGGCGTGTTACCTGTCCGGCCTTTCCCGGTATCGAAAGACAGCCCTCATCGCCGGTCTGCTCTCCGTCAGACTCGATAATTTCAGGATTAATCATCACGATCGGACCCTCGCCCACATCGATAACAACGATCCTCTTTAATATGCCAACCTGTGGTGCGGCAAGTCCTACACCATTGGCCTCATACATAGTCTCAAGCATATCATCAATAAGTGTTACTATCTTTGGAGTCACCTCCGTAACCTCTCTGCAGACCTTGCCAAGTACAGGGTCTCCCTCCACTCTAATAGTTCTAAGTGCCATAATTGCCTCCTTCTATATCTATCAAAATCCACTCATCGGATTGAAATCAAATGAGATATTAGCATTTTTCATTGCCGTATCAGCTTTCACAGCCTGCTCTATGCCATCCTTTATGGAAATGAGCGCCGCATAGTCAGATGTCTTCATGTAAATCACCTTGCGGTATATGTCATTAACCCTGGCGATGGTCGCATCCGCAGGACCGATGAGCTGAATCAGATGCCTATCATCATGGCTTTGATTTTCATCTGCATGCGATATCATCTGCGACGCTATATCGTACACTTGCTGTGCCATGCTGCCGCACTCACTCTCATCAGGTGATGTGACATGGACTAAAAGCATATTCCATACAGGCGGATAATGCATAAGCCTCCTGTACTCTATCTCCTTATCGTAAAAAGCCTCATAATCCTGCTCTTTGGCAGTCCGGATGGCATAGTGGTCAGGGTCGTAGGTCTGGATAACCACATTGCCGGGCAGCTTTCCTCTGCCGGCGCGCCCTGCCGCCTGGGTCAGCAGAGCAAAGGTGCGCTCCGCCGCATGAAAATCATTCACATGCAGTGACATATCCGCCGCCAGCACACCAACCAGCGTGACATTTGAAAAATCATGCCCCTTTACAATCATCTGCGTACCGATAAGTATATCGGCCTCATGATTGGAAAATGCCTGCAGAATCTTCTCATACGCATCCTTCGCCCTCGTGGTGTCATAATCCATGCGCAGTATACGCGCCTGTGGAAAACGCTTTGCCACCATCGCTTCTATCTTCTGCGTGCCTGCCTTAAAGCCGCTAATGTACTTCGAGCCACAGCTCGGACACACCTTAGGCACCGGCTGTCTGTAGCCGCAGTAGTGACAGACCATCACTCCGCCGCTATGCTCACTGAGTGATACATCGCAATGAGGACATTTTACCACAAAACCGCACGCTCTGCACGACATAAATGCCGATTTGCCCCTTCTATTTAAAAAAAGCATGGTCTGCTGGCCATTTAGAAGCCGCTCCTCCATAAGCTCCTGAAGCCTGGTGGAAAGAATCGAGCGGTTTCCCTCACGAAGCTCCTGCCTCAAATCGACAACCTCACACTTTGGAAGAGGTCTGTCGTCTACACGCTTATCCAGCTCCAAAAGCCTGTAAACGCCTGTCTTTGCCTTGTAAAAGCTATCCACCGAAGGTGTTGCAGAGCCAAGTACCACAATAGCATCGGACATGCGCGCGTACTCTATCGCCACCTCCCTGGCATGATAGCGCGGCACCGACTCGCTCTTGTATGAATTCTCGTGCTCTTCATCTATTATGATAAGTCCTAAATTTGAAAAAGGTGTGAACAGCGCCGACCGCGGGCCAATCATGATGTCAATATCACCATTCTTAGCTCTCTCAAACTGGTCATAACGCTCACCATTTGAAAGTCTTGAATTGATTATCGAAACCCTGTTCCCAAATCTTGCAAAAAAACGCATCACGGTCTGGTAAGTGAGGGCAATCTCGGGAATCAGCACAATCGCCTGACGCCCGGACTGTATACAGTGTGCGATAAGCTCCATGTACACCTCTGTCTTGCCGCTTCCGGTAACACCCTTAATCAGATAAGTATTTCTAAGGCCAGCGGCAATGTCGCCTTCTATCGCATCAACCACACTCTGCTGCGCGGCATTCAGTACCTTATCATAGGTGTCCGCACTCATATGCTCCACAGGATTTCTGTAGCCGCTCTGTGTGATGACCTCGATAAAGCCGCTCTGCTCAAGCGCTCTTATAGTGGCAGCCGACACCGACAGCTTGCCTGTCACAAAGGAATACTCAAGGCGCGCCCCATCATCAGCATCGATCAGCGCACGAAACAGCCTGGCCTTTGCCTTTTGTTTTTTTGCCTCGCAAAGCGCAAGCTGCGCCCTTGCCTTTACCTTGTCTATTTTCAGTGCAATACTGCGGCTCACCTGCTCCTTAGCCTGCTTCTTTACAGGTATAACAGTCTTAAGCGCCTGATTCATGGTAGAGCCGTAATTGCGCCGTATCCATGCCGCAAGTGCGATGAGCTTTGCCTCCACAGCCACAGAGTCTGCCTTTACCCCGATAAGAGGCTTTGTCCTTGCCGGGTCGTACTCAGGCTTATCCGTGACCTCAATCACATAGCCTGTGATAGTGCGGCTGCCAAATGGAATATCCACGCACACACCCGGACGGATGTCGCATAAAATCTCATCCGGGATGCTGTACTGAAATGTCTTATCCAGTTTTTCGTGGGATATATCCACAATCACGTTGGCATACATAACTGATACTATTTAACTCCTTCGTATTTCTCCTCGCAGTACTTGCAGCGGTAGATTTCGTTTTTCTCATCGGAAAGCACGAAAATCTGGTCAAGCTCCTGCTCAATTGAAGTGATGCATCTTGGGTTTTTGCACTTGATGACATTTTTCACCTGATGAGGCAGCTTAAGCTCCATCTTGTCCACAATCTTGTCACCCTTTATCACATTTACAGTGATATTGTGGTCGATAAATCCAAGGATATCAAGGTCTAATGACTCTATCGGACACTCTACCTTGATAATATCCTTCTTGCCCATCTTGCTGCTCTTTGCATTCTTTATGATTGCAACTGTGCAGTCGAGCTTGTCAAGCTTTAAATCCCTGTAAATCTGAAGACTCATACCTGCCTTGATATGATCGAGCACAAAGCCCTCATGTATTCCACTTATATTCAGCATATTATCCTCCTTTAGTCCTCAGCCAATCCAAGCAATGTCAGAATAAGCGCCATACGCACGTAAACCGCATACTGTGCCTGCCTGAAATAGCATGCTCTCGGGTCATCATCCACATCAACAGAAATCTCATTCACACGTGGGAGCGGATGAAGTACAATCATATCATCCTTTGCAAGCTCCATCTTCTCCTTTGTCAGAATGTAGAAATCCTTCAGACGCACATAGTCCTCCTCATTGAAGAAACGCTCCTTCTGGACACGTGTCATGTAGAGCACATCAAGCTCTCCCATGGCATCCTCTAGCTTTTCTACCTCCTTGAACTCGATATTGTTGGCACGAAGCACATCATCGCGCACATAGTCAGGCACCTTAAGCTCCTCAGGCGAGATAAGCACAATCCTCACATTGTCATATCTGATGAGTGCATTGATCAGTGAATGCACTGTACGTCCAAACTTTAAATCTCCGCAAAAGCCGATTGTGATATTATTCAATCTGCCCTTGATGGAACGGATTGTAAGGAGATCAGCAAGTGTCTGGGTAGGATGCTGATGACCTCCATCGCCTGCATTGATTACAGGGATACGCGATTTTTCTGAAGCCACAAGCGGTGCACCCTCCTTAGGATGACGCATGGCACAGATATCCGCATAGCAGGAAATAACCCTGATAGTATCTGAAACGCTCTCGCCCTTTGATGCAGATGACGAATCAGCACTGTGGAAACCTAACACCGAGCCTCCCAAATTAAGCATGGCAGCCTCAAAGCTAAGCCTGGTTCTTGTGCTTGGCTCGTAAAAACAGGTTGCAAGCTTCTTTCCATCGCACTTGTGTGCATATTTCTCAGGATGAGCCTCTATATCATTTGCAAGATCCAGAAGCTTGTCCAACTCTTCTACAGAAAAATCCAACGGACTCATTAAGTGACGCATAATTTGCCTCCATTCTTTTTCGCGTAACAATGTTTTTTACATTTTTTCTATCATATAATATCTCAGTGCAATATTCAAGTTGGCTTTTACACTTTTTTGTTGTAGAATATATATCAGAATATAACTGTTCTGAATGCTTAGCAATTGTAGTGAAGTTTTCATACAATTACGACAATTTCGACATCAAAAAGGAGAATAATATGTCTGTAAATGAATCACAAATCAAAAACACCACAGCAGGCGCAATCGATGATGACGATGCTGTAATCTTTAAGGAGAGAAAGAGACTGCTGTTTCTCGGTCTGCCGTGGACTTTCACAAAATATACCGTCACACCATCCTTTATCACTGTAGAGTCCGGACTCTTAAGCACCACAGAGGATGACTGCTACATGTATAAGGTAGCTGATGTAAAGCTCACCACATCACTGATGGAGCGCATTTTTAAGCTCGGCACCATAGTCTGCTACACAGGCGACGTCACAAGCCCTGAGCTTAAGCTCGTTCACGTAAAGCACTCACGCGAGATAAAGAGCTATCTACTCAAGCAGTCTGAGGCCGCAAGACTTAAAAGACGCACCTTAAACACTGTGGATATCGGTGCACACGGAGCAGACATGGCAGATTTGGATCATGATGGTATTCCGGATTCTATGGAATAATACAGCCATTGCTGCGCAGCTGATTTTGCTCATATATGTGTGGATCTGAATAGTTACTCATGTCCATAAATAAAAAATGCGGTCGTATGACCGCATCTTTTATTTTTCAGGTAACTATTCAGAATAATTGCACAGATTAATATACCAGTCCATCGTTCTGCAAATAACCAGCACAATAACTTGCATGAATTTCCATCTGTAACATCAGAAAAGCTTGACATCTAGCAGCAGAACATCTGCCAGCAAAGGAATGTGGCTAGCAGACTGCAGCACTCGCTGCCCCTGCCACTAGGGCGTCCGTATATGTCTCCCATATCCGAATACCACGAGCCACCATTTTCAATTATCTGCATAAACTGGCGGTACTGCATGTTGTTTGGCTCAAGCGACACTGCTCGCTGTATGTGTTCTATGGCTGTCGCTGTGTTTCCGAGCTTTTGGTTTGCGACAGCACTGTAGTAGTACCACCTTCCGCGTCTCTCAGCAAAAGGTACCTCCTCAAGCACCTTCAGTGCCTCATTGTAGTAGCCGTTGCTGATGAAATTGCCTGCTGCACGCACCTTTGGATTGTCATCCTGTGCACTGCTGCCTGCATTATTGTAGGTATAGCGGCCATAGAAACCGCCAAACGGTCCACCTGCTCCAAATGGATCACCTGCTCCCGGTCCACTACCATATGCTCCACCATAGGAGCTGCTGCTTCCCGCACCGCCATATCCACCGGCTCCGGCAGCACCGGACTGCTTTTCCTTCATTATCTGGTCATATGCCTGCTGCACCTGCTTAAACTTCTCCTCAGCCTGATCCTTGTTAGGATTGTTGATATTGGCATCAGGATGATATTTTCTGCTTAAGCTCCTGTAGGCCTTTTTTATTTCATCGTCACTTGCACTGCGGCCGACACCGAGCACCTGATATGGATCTATCATTTATGTTTCTTCCTTTTCTTCATCTGAATATACTCATACTTGCTCCACACACCGGAGTATAGAACATTTCTGATTATATCCGCATGTAAGAGAATTGGCAACCTCTCAAATATTTTTGCTGCCTCTGAAAGCATAGATGTCATCATAAGCCGACAGGATTTGTCAAATTTTTCGCTGTCATTATTACAGCAATGCATGAGCTGTATAAGTGGATTATATGACTTCTTTTTCACATCATCCCCTATGTCCTCATACGCATCCATTATATAAATAAATTTGCCTATATAGCAGCCAAATTCTTTCAAATCCGTCTGCCACTCATCCTGCTTCCACGCAAAAAGTATGCCGAGCATCTCCCCTGTCAGCCCCGCAACTGCATCAATATTGGTATCATTGCTCTTCTCGCACTCTGTAAGCCTTGCAATGTAGTCCTCTATCGCCTTAGCCTGTACCGGATAGCCTTTTTTGGCCTTCTCAAAGTCCTTTTTCAGCATCTCTGCGTATGTCTTCTTCGGCAGGCTTTTATCGTCCTTCCAGTCATCTATCAGATTGTAGTATGCAAGCAGTATGTTCATAGCTGCAGCATACTCTGTAATCTCATTGGTGCGAAGTGTACGCTTCTTCGTAGGGTGCACGCTGCATACAAATCCATCCCGCGTCACACTATCCGGCTCGTACAAGCCTGTCAGAAGCACTATGAGAAAAGTCATGTCATAGTTTAGTGCCATCTGTGCACGCCTGCCATACTGCGACTTCATTGTCTGGCACAGCCCGCAATAATAGCTTTGATATATTTTTTTATTTTCCTCGGACAAGGTGTCCTTATTGACAGTTATATATCCAAACATTTCTCTTCTCCATGCTCTTATGTACAGGTATATATATTGACGTACCAGTACATCGAAAAATAAGTTTCTGGCTATATGACGCAGAATGAATTTTCATCTGCAAGGCGGAGGAATGAGGCGTAGCGGTGGCTACGTCGATTGACTACAACGCCGCAGATGGGAAATCAGGCAAGTCATATGGCTGGTTACTTATTATTCGATGTACTAGCTGCGTCTCACGAACTGCTCCCGGCACTTCGGACAGGTTATACAGATCTTGCCATGTCCTCTTGGCACCCTGACCTCCTGCTTGCACATAGGGCACTTGAAGAACTTGTACTGCTTCCTCTGTGCAAAGCGCTTTTTCCTGCGCTCAGCCTTTACGGTCCACTCATACCTGGCATTTAAAAACTTCTGATTCTCTGCATAGCGCTTGCTTACATTCCTTGAAAATACACGAAAATACATATGTATCATCAGTCCTATAGCCAGTATATCAAGTATCGCCGACCTTGTAAATATTGAAACCACAAGTAATATCATTACTACCCATGACTCAGCCCTTGCAAGCTCGTCCATCCCGTTTCTTCCATTCATAAATCTGATAAATTTTTCTCTCATATTACCGCCTCACCCTATATTTTCATTATAGCCAAATTCTTACCTCATACAGTGTCCACGCTATGCATTTGAGGTTTTAAATCGCTCTTTACATTATTAAGATAATATTGAAGATAAAAACCGTCAATAGACCTATCGTCTTTTAAGAAACATTTTATATTTCGTTTATTAAAGTTGGTAAAAGGGCTTGATTTTTGGAAAAATGCTTGGTATATTAAATAAATATGCAGGACAGGTGATCGCGGCTGCAGGTGTCGAAAGACCGCAGGTGAGGAAAGTCCGGGCTTCATAGGGCAGGATGCCGGTTAACGGCCGGTGGAGGAAACTCTAAGGACAGTGCAACAGAAATATACCGCCACTTTTGTGGTAAGGGTGGAATGGCAGTGTAAGAGACTACCGCCTCACTGGTAACAGGGAGGGCACATGTAAACCCCATCCGAAGCAAGACCGAAACAAAGCTTTGACGTGGCCCGCCAGCTTTAGGTAGGTCGCTTGAGGCGTCTGGCAACAGGCGTCCTAGATAGATGATCACTCAACGACATAACCCGGCTTATCGTCCTGCATATTTTAATAATTTAAAGCCTATTGGCGTTTCGTAAAATAACTTATCAGTAACGTGCGCCGCAAGGTGCACCATTAAAAATGCAACTGAGATATCTCAGTTGCATTTTGTTATTTCCCGGTAACTATTATTGCTGTTGTATATGATGCAGTCTCCCTTTTGCAGACCATAAATACTGCGAGCGGGATTTTTTAGTTTTAAACATTAAAGCAGCTTCCTCCTACAAACTCACGAAGCAGTGAATTGTTTGGTATGCCGTCAGCCGGCATCGGAAGAAAGTAGTCTAAGAGCTTAAGCAGCCTCTTTGCCTCGAAATACTCCGTGCAGTCTCTTTCTATGCCAAAAAGCAACGGCTCCGCATACACCTTGAGTACCGCAAGCTCATACACAAGTGCAGAGTTGAACATCACATCCGCCTGTTCCTGAAAAGGAAAGATATTCTCCCTTTCACCCTTTCTGACAGACGGCCACATGGCGATGGTCTCCATGGCATTGGTACCTCGTGTGCGCGCATCACGCACAATCCGGCGTATAAGTCTTTCATCTGTGGTGGAAAGAGGATTGTGCTCGTCAATATTGAGCTGTGTAAGCGCTGAGATATAGATTTTGAACTTGTGCTCAGGCGGGATAAGCTGTGAAAGCCTGTCATTTAAGCCGTGGATTCCTTCTATGACAAGTATATCATCAGCTCCCAGCGTCAGCTTTCTTCCGCGGTACTCTCTCTTTCCTGTCTTGAAATTGAAGGAAGGCATATCAACAGCCTCTCCTTTAAGAAGCCTGTTCATATCCTCATTGAACAGCTTTATATCAATAGATTCAAGGCACTCAAAATCAAAGCTTCCGTCCGGATTCTTCGGGCAAAACTCCCTGTCCACATAATAGTCATCCAGACTTAACGGATGTGGCTTTCTGCCCTTTGCGATAAGCTGGATTGACAGTCTGTTGGCAAACGATGTCTTGCCTGATGATGAAGGACCTGCTATCATGACAAATTTCTTTTTGTCATCCGAAGCAATCTGCGCTGCAAGATTTCCTATCTTCTGCTCCATCAGTGCCTCCTGAAGCAGCATGATCTCCTGTCCCCTGCCTGCTGCAATCGCATCATTTAGTGAGCCTATCGTGCCTATTCCAAGCATCTTGCTCCATTCCCTGGAATCATCCAGCGTGTGAAACAGCTTATTTGATGTCACAAGCGGCTCAACGCTCCTGCTGTTGGCACCCGGAAAAAGAAGCACGAAGCCACTCTCATACGGCACTATATCAAAGTATTTGAGCATGCCTGTCGAGGGTGCCATAAATCCGTAGAAATAATCCACCACACCATCCAGCTCATAGAGATTGACTCTGGAGCTTCTCCTGTAGTGCAATAACCTCTCCTTATCATGCTGCCCTTTTTCCTTGAAAAGCTGCTCCGCATACTGTGTTTTTGCACTGTGCTTGGTAATTGGGAGGTCTTTTTCCACAAATGAATACATGCTGCAAACTATCCTGTCGATATCATGTTCTGTCACGCTTTGCACACTGTTTTCGCTGCTTCCTTGGTTATCAGAACTATGCTTTTCCTGTTGGCTGTCCGCACACTCCACTGCTTTCTCAAGCTGACAATAATAGCCTTCTCCGAGCGAATGCATCACATGAAGCTGTGTCATGCTGCCATATACATCGTATATAGCCCTCTGCAAAAGCAGCACAACACTTCTTCTGTATGTACGCCTGCCATCCCTGTCAGCTGTCGTCACAAAGCTAAGCTCACAGTCACTTTTTATTTTCTTATTCAGTTCACGAAGCCTGCCGTTTACAATTCCAAGGATTATGTCATCCTCATAATAATCCTTGAATCTGTCTGCTACGGCTTCTAAAGTATCACTTTCTGATGCTGTCACTGCCATGACCTGTCCGTCCGGCAAGGTCACCTTCACACTATATTCCTGCATTTCTTATTGCCCCCATAGTCGAATATGCTGCCTCATTGTATGCCATCATCTCGTTTATCTGCTCGATTCTGTCCATGATGGAATCACTCATCTCCTGTGTCCTTAGCTGCTGCATGATGGCAGCCAGCTTGTGGTGTTCCCTGACAAGAAACTTCCGAAGCACCGGATTACCGTTTTTGATAAGTACAGGTCCGTACAAATCGCATACAGTAACCGTCGTCTCGTCCATATTGTCCCATGCTGAATTGTCCGCACACGGCACACATCTGAACATCGGATAGTATTTTCCGTCCTCCAAAATCATATCCTCATCAACTATCTTATAGCCTGTGTTCCTTACATATTCACGGACTTTGCTCACTTCCGACTGTGGCTGCAGAATCAGCTCCTTTGCCGACCTGCACACTGTCTCCCCTGCGGTTAAAATGTGAATAACAAGCTCTCCTCCCATTCCTGCTATGACAATAGAGTCAACCTCTCCGTCGTGTATCGCTTCAAGCCCATTGGAAAGTCTTGTTGCAATCTGCTCTGTCAGACCGTTTGCCCTTATATGCTCATTGGCGCGCTCAAGCGGTCCCTTATTTATATCAACAGCAATTGCCTTCGGTATTATATTACCCTGCACCAGGGCAATAGGCACATAGCCATGGTCGGTTCCCACATCACACAGCGTGTAGCCGGCCGTGACCATTGATGCCACTGCCTTCATTCTTCTGGATAGCCTAATCATCTTACTCTAAGTAGTCCTTAAGCTTTCTACTTCTGCTTGGATGACGAAGCTTTCTCAGCGCCTTTGCCTCAATCTGACGGATACGCTCACGAGTGACGTTGAACTCCTTACCTACTTCTTCAAGTGTTCTGGCTCTGCCGTCCTCTAAGCCAAAGCGGAGTGTGAGTACCTTCTGCTCTCTCTCTGTAAGAGTGCCAAGCACCTCCTCAAGCTGCTCCTTAAGAAGTGTGAATGCTGCCGCATCAGCAGGAACCGGTACATTATCATCCTTGATGAAATCACCAAGATGTGAATCCTCCTCCTCACCGATTGGAGTCTCAAGCGAAACAGGCTCCTGCGATATCTTGAGTATCTCACGCACACGCTCTACCGGCATGCTCATCTCCTTGGCAATTTCCTCCGGTGAAGGCTCTCTGCCAAGCTCCTGAAGGAGCTGTCTTGACACACGGATGAGCTTGTTGATTGTCTCAACCATATGCACAGGAATACGGATTGTTCTGGCCTGATCAGCTATGGCTCTTGTGATAGCCTGACGAATCCACCATGTGGCATATGTAGAGAATTTGTAGCCCTTCTTGTAGTCGAACTTCTCAACTGCCTTGATAAGACCTAAGTTTCCCTCCTGAATCAGGTCAAGGAAAAGCATTCCTCTTCCCACATATCTCTTTGCGATGCTGACAACAAGACGCAGGTTTGCTTCTGCAAGACGCTTTTTGGCATCTGCTCCCTTGTCCACATCCCTCTGCAGTGTCTTTATTTCTTCCTTTATCTCAGCCTTTTCCTCTTCCGATGCACCATCAAGGCGGCCCTTTAGTACATTAATCTTCTCGGTTGCTACCGCTCCGTCCTCCATATTCTGGGCGAGCTCAATCTCCTCATCTGCTGAAAGAAGAGGTACCTTACCTATTTCCTTCAGATACATACGGACAGGATCCTCGACGCTGACTCCCTCCGGTACTGAGAGATCAATCTTTTCAACCTCTACCTCATCCTCTTCATCGAGTATGATATCATCATCCACGTCATCATCATTGCTGATTTTAAGCACGTCTATGCCGTTTTGCTCGAGATAATCTATTACCATCTCAAACTTCTCCGGATCCAGATTTAAGTCCTTGAAAAAATCTGCAATTTCCTGATATTCGAGCATATTCTTTTTCTTTTTTCCAAGCTCAAGAATCTCAATAAGCTTCTGCTGGAATTTCAGTCTCTGCTCCTGCTCCTGTGCCATGTCTTTTTGTTCCTTTTTCTTTGCCATTTTATTTTCCTCTTTATTCTGGTATTTTTTGCAATTCTTCGAGTGCACGCTTATCCTCAATAATCCTCATCATGCCCTCCATATCTGTAGGTGCCAGATGCTTTGAACGGTAGTCTATGCTGTTTTGCTTGATACGGACAACGGTTTCCCTGAGTGCGGTTGCCTTGTCATTTTTGCCCTCCACCTGATGGATTGTGGCATTGAAAAGCCCTGCCACCTCGCGCTGTTCGTCCTCATCGGTAAACATGCTTACTATCCTGGCCGGATTTACTGTATGCGTGGTCTCGTACTGTGAAAAAACCTCCTTAGCCACCTTGTGGTACAGCTCTTCGGTAAAGTCATCTGCACTGATACGCCCTTTTATCCTGTCAAAAAGTGAATTATCCTCTATGAGCCATGTGAGGAGAAGCTTCTGCGACTGCTTCATGCCATCCTCCTTTTTATTTTTCTCATTGATTCCACTTTTAAGCTTTGTCTGGGGCTTTACGATACCGCCCTTCATTGCCATACTGTTTACGAGCTTTCTTAAGTCGTCGTATGGTATGCTGTACTCTCTGGACACTGCCTGCGTATAGTTTGTCCGCTCAAGCTCCTCGGTAAAACCAAGCAGCTTCTTTGCGATTTCATTATAAAATGCGGTTTTTGACTCGGGATCGTCCATATCATAGCCAGCCTGCATGATACGTATCTGAAACATAAAGCTGTTTTCAGCCTTTTTGATACGCTCCTCATACTCCTGTGCGCCAAGCGCCTTGATAAACTCATCCGGGTCCTTGTACGGCCGCATGTTAATGACCTTTGTTGTGATGCCTACCTCCTTGAGTATCGGAATCGCACGCAGCGCTGCCTTTACCCCGGCGCCATCACTGTCATATGTCAGATACACCTCATTGGTGTATCTCTTTAATAGTGAGGCATGTCCGCTCGTGAGCGCCGTGCCAAGCGACGCCACCGCATTGTCAAAGCCCGCCTGATGCAGTGCTATGACATCCATGTAGCCCTCACACAAAAGGAGCTGGTTTTTCCTCGTGCTCCTTGCTATATTAAGTCCGTAAAGATTACGGCTCTTATCAAATATCTTTGTCTCCGGAGAGTTTAAATACTTTGGCTCTCCGTCACCCATCACTCGGCCTCCAAAGCCTATGACGCGGTTGTGCACATCCATAATCGGAAACATCGCACGATTCCAGAACTTATCGTGCCCGCCTCTGACCTCATCTATCGTCACAAGACCTGTCTCCTTAAGTATCTCATCATCATAGCCCTTGCTGCGCAGATACTTGTACAGATCATCACTGTACTGGTCCGAGTAACCAAGCCCGAACTTCTGCATTGTCTCATCAGAAAGCTCTCTCTTTTTGAAATACTCATGTGCCCTTTGTCCTCTCGGTCCACGAAGCAGCATATAAAAATACTTTGCAGCCTCTTTATTTATCTCAAGCAGCTGTGTACGCCTGTCTGCCTCCCTCCTTTGTGCTGAGGTCATCTCCTGCTTGGGAAGCTCAATTCCCACACGGTCTGCAAGCTCCTGCATGGCCTCAGGGAAGGTAAAGTTCTCATACTGCATGAGAAATGTAAATACATTGCCTCCGGCTCCACAGCCGAAGCAATAGTACATCTGCTTATTCGGTGAGACGGAAAAGGATCCGGTCTTTTCGTTATGGAATGGGCATAATCCAAAATAAGTACTTCCCTTTTTCTGAAGGTGCACGTAGCTTCCTATGACATCGACTATGTCATTTCGCGAACGTACCTCCTCTATAAGCTCATCAGAGTAGTACGGCATTTTATCATCCCCTTACTGTTCTTCTTTGTTGTCGCCCGGTGAGCGCGTCTGCAGTGCGGCACTTAGCTCTTACAACCGGCTAACGCTACGCTGCTAAGAGTCTGTACGAATTATCAGTAACCATCTATTTCCCAGGCTACCGGTACGAAATACTCGTGGAACTTCGTGGTGGCATACTGGTCTGTCATGCCTGATATATAGTCGCATATGATGCGCCCCTTGTCATCACCCTGACCTAGCATGGCGAGGTATTTCTGCGGCAGCTCCTCTATATGCTCCATATAATAGAAGTAAAGCTGCTTGAGCATCGCCTTGGCCTTTTTCTCCTCGCTTTTTGCGACTGGATTGTTATAGAGGTTTGCGAACATGAATTTACGCAAATCCTGCATTGCCTGCGCGGACTCTTTTGACATGCATATATCGTCCTTTCCCATGCTGTTTGTGATGATATTGTGCACCATATGATTGAGCCTGGCCTTAGTGCTGTGTCCAAGCGTGTTTCTTATCTCAAGCGGTATATCATCCTCGCACAGAAGCTGTGCGCGGATTGCATCATCAAAGTCTGAATTTATGTAGGCTATCTTGTCTGAAAGCCTGACTATTTTGCCCTCTAAGGTGTGTGGCATGAGCGATGTCTGGTGATTTAGCATACCATCTCTGACCTCCCAGGTCAGATTGAGTCCTGCTCCGTCCTTTTCGAGCTTCTCCACTATGCGCACACTCTGCTCATTATGCTTAAAGCCACCCTCGTATATCTCATTGAGGATACGCTCACCCGCATGTCCAAACGGTGTATGCCCCAGGTCGTGTCCCAGCGCTATAGCCTCCACCAGATCCTCATTCAGTCTCAGTGCCTTGGCTATTGTCCTGGCATTCTGCGACACCTCAAGTGTATGCGACATACGTGTGCGGTAATGGTCGCCCTTTGGCGTAAGAAACACCTGCGTCTTATTTTTCAGACGCCTGAATGCCTTGCTATGCAGTATCCGGTCCCTGTCCCGCTGAAAAACAGGCCTGATATCGCACTGCGGCTCATCATAGTCCCTGCCTCTTGAGTTGATGCTCAGGCATGCGAACGGACTAAGTATTTCCTGCTCACGTTTTTCTATCTGCTCGCGAATAGTCATTTATCTGCCTCCTCGCTGTCACAGTCGTTATGTTCTGCTGCTATTCACACACAAATGTAACAAATAGCGTTACATTCCACTAATTATGCTCTACACTAGTTATTATTCGACGTGATTTTTAAAAATCCTTTTTTTATTTCTTTTTACTTTAATTTTCTTTCGGCAAAAATTAAATGCTATATCAATTACCGCCGAGCACATGGCGCAGCATCTGAAGCTGTCCTCCTGTGATTTCATTGTCGTAGCTGCCATAGTAAAATTTATCGTCTTTTGCCAGTATGCAGCCCACCCAGGTGCCCACATGACTGTCACTCTCTATGGCATCCTTCATGGATTTGTAGCCCTCTATTGTAAAATAAGCATCATAGCCCTTGAAGTCTGCCGGATTTATTTTCACTGCACCAAAGGTATCCTCAAGACTTTTTATGAAATCCTCATCGCACTCCGTATAGCCTGTGACATCCTTGCTGTAGCGCGACTCTGACTGCCACTCCTCATCCCACATGAGAAAAACGCTGCAGTCCTTCCATGAATTGCTTTTTTCAACTACAGACAGCTTCTTGTATGAATTTGATGCGTTGCCCGACATCTGTAAATATGTATCGTCACCGTTCTTATTCATATATAAGAGGTTTGAAGCTGCAAGCTCATAGTACCTGCTGCCATAGTCCTGATCCTTGTATACAATATAGCCAAGCGGACTGCCGGTCCCTGCATAGTCAAGCTCTATGGTTATCGGAATATACACCTGACTGTCATAAACCATAGGTCCAAGCCTGTCATCATTTGTGATACAGCTTGCGACCTTTTCATACTCAGCCGGCTCGTTTGAAGGCGACATGAAATATGTGTAAACAACAATAATTGCAATGACAACGACCGGCACAATGACTATTACAGCTTTTAATGTTTTCCTTCGAACCCTGCGTCTGTGAATGCGCACTTTCCTGCCTGCATGCTCATCGCAATACCTGTATTTCACCAGTCTGTATACAACAAAAAGCTCCAGCACAAGCAAAAGCACAGCAAAGGCCATCATACAGCCGGCCTGCCACATCACCTTGTGATTGACAAATTTCTTATCTATAAACCTAAGCGGTATGAGTATTATCGTCCAAAAAAGCGTATTTCCCAACACATACCGTGCATATATTTTCCTGTTTTTTATTACGATAAGCGGAAAAAGTGAAACAATCACTGTCAGCATGAGCACAATTGCAAAAAAATATCCCCATATCTCTGACAGGGTTGAGCCATACAGTGCCTTGAAATACTGCGCCGGACCAAGCTTTTTGATATTGCCCCAGCCTGAGTATTTTGAGATAAAGAGCACTACCGTGCCGATAAACCATGTCAGTATATAGATGCCCATGTAGCATGCCATATTTTTCCTTGCAAAGCTGCCATATCTCATAGCGTAATATGACACAAGCACCCCTGCAAGCACAGGAAATCCGCCCACTCTGCCAATCAAAAGATTTACATACTCCATAACAGCAAAGGACAAAACAAACACACATATTACATTAATATAAGATAGATTCAATCTCTTCACGCTGCAATCCCATCTCCAATATAATAATCAAGTTCCTGTGACAGCTGTACCCCTCAGTGTGGCAGGCAACGGTTACAGACCATTAATAGCCAATAGGCTTTCAAAATTATCTGCACAAAATAAAATAGGAAGCCGTTCACCGACTTCCCTGTTAATGCAGGAGATGGGACTTGAACCCACACGATATTGCTACCACAGGCACCTGAAGCCTGCGCGTCTGCCAATTCCGCCACTCCTGCGAACAAGCATTATTCTACCAAAAAGTTTAGAATAATGCAAGCATAAATTTAAAAAACTATGCGAAATGTACGAAAAACTATAAATCTGTTACTACACCAGCTTTGATATATCTAAAACCAGTGCATCAACCTCCTCCTGTTTTGTGGCCCAGCTGGTGCAGAATCGTACTACAGTGCCTTCCTTCTCTCTTCCCATCTCTTCAAAATAGTACTTCTCGGCAAGTGTCTTCTTCTGCTCATCCGATAAAATCACAAACTGCTGATTTGTAAAGCTCTCAACCCAAAACGGAACCTTTTTCTGTTCAAATGCCTCTTTAATCTGCATGGCAAGCTCATCAGCACGCTTTGTCTTTTCAAAATAACCGCCATTCTCAAGCATAGTGGCAAACTGTAAGCCCATCAGCCAGCCCTTTGCAAGCACTGCACCGTTTTGCTTCATATAAGCCTTAAAACGATACTTGATATCCTCAGCATTTATAACCAGCGCTTCGCCAAAGAGCGCACCACACTTTGTGCCACCGATATAAAAAACATCCGAAAGCATGGCAAAATCACAAAGTGTAAGGTCATTTTTATCTGAGCCCAGTCCATAACCCATTCTCGCACCATCAACAAACAGGTACATGCCGTATTTCTTGCAGACAGCACTGATATCGCAAAGCTCTCTTTTCGTGTAAAGAGTACCCTGCTCAGTCGGAAATGAAATATAAACCATCTTTGGCTCTGTCAGATACTCAGGCTTTGCATTGTCATAATACTCTGCGGCACACGCCTCAATCTGCGCAGCACTGATTTTACCATCCGTGTTAGGAAGCGCAAGAATCTTATGACCTGTATTCTCAATAGAAGCTGCCTCGTGGCAATTGATATGTCCCGTATCCGCTGCAATCACGCTCTGCACCGGTGAAAGCGCCGCCGCAACCACAACATAATTGGCCTGTGTCGCACCCGGAATAAATTTAATCATGGAATCATCTCTGCCAATAAGCCCCTTAATAATCTGCTCAGCCTTATCGCACCACTCATCCTCACCATATCCCGGATAGCTGGTTGTATTTGTATCCGCCAGTGCCTTCAAAATGCAATCAAATGCACCGCGGTTGTAATCATTATTAAATCTAATCATAAAAATCCTACCTTTCCTGTCTTATCATTATAGAGAGCCTGCCCCGCAACGACCGGAGCCTTGCGGAAGATGGGGCGAGTGAGGTCCGGGGGACCTCATGCCACGAGCCGACCGAGCCGGAGGCGAGACCTTGAACCATGGGTTCAAGGCTCGCTTCGGCTTTGAACAACAAGACAGGGACCAAACGCTTTGCTTGGTCCCTGTCTTATTGTTCAATGCGGAAGATGGGACTTGAACCCACACGATTGCAATAATCACAAGATCCTTAGTCTTGCTCGTCTGCCAGTTCCGACACTTCCGCATATATTTTGTTTTCGCCGCTTGTCTCACGCGACTCGTATATAATATCAGATTGTTTTCAAAAATGCAAGCACTTTTTTCAAAAAAATCATATTTTTTTACAGACTCTTTTCATAGCACAAAAACGGCTGCCCAAACAGGCTGCATTCACCCACTGTATCAAATCCAAACACTGCATACGAGCGCAGAGCCTTCACATTGAGCTTGTTGACTAAAAAATGCACACTTTTGTATCCTCTCCTTGCGAGCTCTTCCATCCCAAATACCAGCATTTGTCTCGCAATTTTCTGATTCTGAAAATCCGGATGAACCGCAAGTCTTGAAAGCTCAGCCCCGGGTGCCAGCTTATGGCTCCAGCAATCAAGCCTCTCCACCTGTGGATCATCATCAATTGAAATCGCTGCGATAATTCTGTCCTCTTTTCTTACGGCATCAGCATTAATCTCCTGCCCATCAATCATTACAAACAAAGATTCTCTACCAAGATCAAACTCAATCTCCTTCATTCCCGGATAAGAATCGTCCCATGGACAAAACTCCCTGCCTAGCTGTATCTTATACAATTTTAAAATTTCTTCTTTATTTTCTTCTGTAGCTGCTACTATTTTTCTCATTCTGTTTCTCATTTCCAACTAAATATAATGGACAAAAGGATTCAACCTTGCAAGCTTGAAGTTTGTACTCTAATAAACATGAAACTACCTTCTTATAAATGAAAAATCATATACATTTCTGAACTTTTGCGTTACTCTCTGATTGTGTGTATAACAATTATAATCACTAAAACCATCCAATACACATCCGAAAAACATCCAAAAAAGAATAACAATCCCCATACAAGAATAATTATGCCAAACATCAAATTATGCCATAATAAAAGAATTCTACTGCATGTAATGTTATAAAAAACGGACAGATAATCTACTGCCCATTTCTATGCTCATTTAGCAACAATATATTCCATTTCTTCGTTTTTAGAAAGAATATCTAAAAGCCTGAACACCGGTCCTGTTGGATGTGTTCTACCGCCTTCCCATGCTTCCACTGTTTTAATCGAAACTCCCATATATGAAGCAAATACACTTTGAGTCATCCCCGCCTTTGTCCTAATATCACGTATTTCTTTTCCACTATACTCTTTGACCGGCAAAATCATATATGTTTTTACTCTACCCGCTCCATATCCTTTCTCATAAGCTATAGCTTCCTCGAGTCCTTCTTTTAAATCCTCAAATAATGAACTCATAGAAAAATCACCTCCTATTTTTAGCAGCTTCCTCTCTCAACGATTTAACTAATTTCTTTAAAACGCTTTTTTCTTCCTCTGTAAGATTTTCCTGACTCTTTTTTTTGAATGCTGTAATCAGATATATTACTTCATACTCCGCAAAATCAGTATAACAAACTCGTACGCTACCACTTTTACCTCTATTTTGGAGAGGAAATCTGACCTTGCGAATTCCACCAGTTCCTTCCATTATAGGTCCTGACACAGGATCTTTAAGTAACATTATCTGAAGTGCTCGTAATTCATCCTCACCTAATCCAATCTCTTTCCATCTTTTTGAAAACAACGGAACCTCTATAAAAGTTCTTGTCATTTGTAATTTTCCCTTCTCTTTTTAACCATATTACACCCTATATTATAGGGTGTCAACACAATTCATCTTTATAAAACATAATTTTATCAATTTTCTTTATTGTCTGACATATACTTCTTCCAAAAAAACATCCATCCTTGTTTTCCTTATGACATTTTTCTAAATCTGATCTTGTTTGAAATGCTACATCTCCGATCAGAATACAACCACCCTCTTTTAATAATGTTTTTAATAATTGAATAAATTGAATTTTCACATCATCTGTCAGGTGATGTAAGGAATACGTTGCAATAATAAAATCATATGCATTGTAGCATTTTTGTAAATGGAGATTGATTCATCTATAATTATTTTATTGTCGACTGTATTTTACTGCTTTCACGACTGTCTCAATGCAATTAATTGTTAATGCCAAAATGATGATTGATAGAAATACCTTATTAAAGTGTATAAAAACATGTGAAATACCTTCTGCATCCGTTCCAAGTAACTGCTCAATACCATCAAAAAATCCACTATTCATAATCCTATCATTTAACAGCCAAATGATTGTTAATACTCCATCAATAATATTGGTGATAATGGTAACAAGCATCACCCTTTTGGTATAGCTGCCATCAATAAGTCTCACACTGTCCCTTGTAACACCCAAAATTCCAAATGCAAGAATAAAAT
>ENA-ORUO01000331-ORUO01000331.1-human-gut-metagenome-genome-assembly--contig:-NODE-331-length-59284-cov-3.864576_pt1 | contig 59284 bp, 53 predicted proteins | sample MGYA00242082_ERZ509215 | MGnify/ENA primary metagenome ERZ509215 (study PRJEB26280, sample SAMEA2338829) | human gut metagenome | biome: human gut; feature: human-associated habitat; material: faeces... | reverse complement strand
AGTTTCCATTAAACGCAGTTTGACACGTAGCATTTCACTAAAATACTACGTGCCAGCCTTAAACTTATTGTTGTCCTACGATTTTTCCAAACTTCAATGGACTCATCTCATCATCTTCATAATCAAATACATATCTTTCATATGCATTGATAATATGTGTGTTTTTATATTTATCACATCTCTTATGCTGCCTTCCGTAAGTCATATGTACATGTCCATGTACGAAGAACTTCGGACTGTACTTCTCTATCAGCTCTATAAATACTTGAAATCCCTGATGTGGCAAATCTCTTCCGTCATTGATCTGATATGCCGGAGCATGTGTGACCAGAATGTCAAAACCACGGTGTTTTAGCAATTGAAACCATAGTTTCTTCACTCTTTTCCTCATTCCGCGTTCTGTAAACTGATATTTCCCACCACTATAACGCATGGAACCACCAAGTCCTAAAATTCGCAAGCCTTCAAATTCATAAATTTTATCATCAATGCAAATACAACCTTCTGGTGGGATACGATCATATTTTTCATCATGGTTTCCATGCACATACAGTACCGGAGCAGCTGCAAATGTTGTAAGAAAAGACAGATAATTTGGATTCAAATCACCACAGGATATAATTAAGTCCACACCTTCCAGTTTGCTTTTGTCAAAGAAATCCCAAAGGTATTTCGACTCTTCATCTGCAATTACCATTATTCGCATTGTTCTTTATCCCTTCCTCGTCTCAATCCCCTGTTGTGTAAGAACCGGTTTGGCCTGCTCCTGTAATTCTTCAATCTTTGGTATTCTTCCTATAATATTCTCTGCCAGCCAGTCCATCTCGATTACTTCTTCCGGAGACAGCGTTTCACCTTTCTTTTCCTTAAGTATATGTCCCTGTGCATACATCTGATCTGTAAATGTATGAAATTGTCCCGTTTTATAATTATGCTTTAATACATTGACCAGCCGGACTGTACCCGCCGGAAGTTTTTTTGAACAAATAACATCTACTACCCCTGTCGGCATTCCCCACCAGTAATTAATTGCTTTTTCCACATCGTTATCTTGTTCCCAGTTTCCTGCCATAATTGTACGGATCAGTTCTTCATAGAATTTTCCCCAGTGGCACAGTGGCATTGCAAGATTCTTCTGCTCACCTCCGCCACTTTCTCGATGATATACTCCATAAAAATGATTGTTATCATCTGGTACGATAATATCTTTTCCCGAAATACAATTCGGATCTATCTCGTCAATTCTTTTCTCAATATCCTGCTCTTTCAGCGTAGACCACTCTAAATACACCTTCGCTCTTGGATTTGTCATCTGCGCTCCAAGCGCAAATGCATTAATCTGTGCAATTGTTCCCAAAATCGGATAATCCGCAATATAGACAATCTTATCGTTTTCAGCCATTTCCCCTGCAATTGCTCCCATCAGGAACTTCGCCTCATGCATACGAGTATAATAAGTCCGGATGTAGCGGTGCGTCGTATTCAAAGAACAGTTTAAGATTCTTACTTCCGGATGTGTAATTGCCGCTCTTAAACTTTCCTGCGCAAATGTCGGAGTTGTCGTAAATATAATATTGCAACCCGCATGAATAGCTTCCTCCATGGCTGATGCTATATTTTTTTCTGTTACATTTTCATAACTTACAGTCGTGACTTCATTTGGAAATGTCTGCTCAAGATGCCTGCGTCCCAGTTCATGACCATATGTCCACGCAGAAGAATGTGGTGTCTTCGCATAGATAAATCCTACTTTCAAATGAGATGGTTCTTTATTGCCACCGAGAGGAAGCCATTTTTCAAACAGAGATGGCTTATCTTCTGTCGGAGTCATTTTCAATTCTACTTTTTCCTCATCATTATACTGAAGCAGAACAAATTCTTCCCATGCTTTCTTCACAAGTTCGTTAATTTCTTCTACTGACATTTCTTCCACTCGTTCATAACTGTATAGATGTAAAAATGAAAGGAATGCCTCTGCTGATGAAACTTCCAGTTCTTGTCCACCTTGTGCATGAAATGCCGCTGTAAATCTTGCATACACAGAACTGAAAATCAGTCTGTCATCATCTGTCCAGTACTCATCCGGATGTTTTCCCATCTCTTTTATGAGCTGTGCATACTGTCCTTCTTCTGAAAATGTAATATAATTTACTTTAGACACTCTGTAAAAATTCACAAATTCATAATAAATTTTTACGTTTTTATCATTCGTTTTCTTCGGAAGAATACGCGTTACCGTTCCCGGGATTGAAATTGCACCAAAAAATTTCATGACACTGACACGCTTATTTCCCTCTTCTACATAGAATTTATTCATATACTCCCACGCCTTGATCGGCTCATGAATTCCTTCCTTTTCATGAGAAGTGCTGAGTTTTGCCCATTTGATTGCAAACTCCGTATTACTCTCCAATATCGGCATAAAATTACTTGCAAATGCACTGCTTCTACCACTATATCTTGTTCCAACTATCTGATCGATCGGAATCTGAACAAGTCCCAGTGATTCTGTTGATAATGCCTCATCTGGTAATATTTCGTCCAAAGATTCCAAAGTCGGCTTCCGCCCTGCAAGAAGTCGGCTCTCATATTCTTTTTTCCCATAACGAAACGCTTTATTATAGTCTTTTAACGCCATCTTTTACCCTCCTGTTCATATCTCTTTCAGCCGTTACACAAGATTCATAGCCTGGTTTACATTTTCTACTCCTAGTATCTCTATTCCTTCTATCTTTCCAATCGTCTTCATGGAAACTGCAGGGACAATACATCTTTTAAATCCCAGTTTTTTTGCTTCTGATACTCTCTGTTCCGGCATGGTCACGGCCCGCACCTCTCCACTTAATCCTACTTCGCCAAACACGATGGTATCCTCATCAATTGGGCGATTTTTATAGCTTGATGCAATCGCCATCACAATCCCTAAGTCTGCTGCCGGCTCATTCAGCCGGATTCCTCCTGCAATATTCACATATGCATCATACGCGGAAAGCGGCATTCCCATACGTTTTTCCAGAACTGCCATCAGAAGATTGACTCGGTTATAATCAAGCCCTGCTGCCGTACGTCTCGGCATTCCAAAGTTCGTCTTACATACAAGTGCCTGAATCTCCATGAGCATCGGTCTTGTTCCTTCCATTGCACATGCCACAACAGAACCCGATGCATTTTCCGGTTTTCCTGATAACATATACTCGGACGGATTCTCTACCTCCACCAAGCCACCTTTTTGCATCTCAAACACGCCAATCTCATTCGTAGATCCAAAACGATTCTTCACCCCACGCAGAATCCGGTAAGATGCATGTCTGTCTCCTTCAAAATATAACACTGTATCCACCATATGTTCCAATACGCGTGGGCCTGCAACTGTGCCTTCTTTTGTCACATGTCCTACAATAAATATTGAAATATTAAGTCCTTTTGCAAGTTGCATAAATACATTGGTCGATTCACGCACCTGAGACACGCTTCCCGGTGCCGACGCGACCTCTTCGTTATACATCGTCTGGATTGAGTCGATCACGACCATATCCGGATGCTGTTCTTCTATCACATGACGTATAATTCCAAGATTCGTTTCGCACAACAGAAACAAACTCTCAGAAAATGTTCCCATCCGATTCGCACGCAGTTTAATCTGCTTTAACGATTCTTCCCCTGAAATATATAATATCTTACGGCTTTGTCCTGATAACTTCTGACATACCTGCAGGAGAAGTGTTGATTTACCGATTCCCGGATCACCTCCCACCAGAACAAGCGATCCAGGCACGATTCCACCACCAAGCACTCGGTCAAGTTCCAGAATCCCCGTCTGCATCCGCTCATCGTCATCAGTCGTAATACTGGAAAGTGTCACTACCTTCGCATCTTTCGCATTCCTTACCTGCTGCACTGCAGCCGTACTTCCTCTTGTTACTGAAACTTTCTCTTCTACAAATGTATTCCATTCCTTGCACATCGGGCACTGCCCAAGCCATTTGCTTTCTTCATGTCCACAGTTCTGACAGAAAAATATACTTTTTTTACCTTTTGCCATGTACGATTCCCTTACATCTTTTTATACTTCTACTTATAAATCCACTCTTAAACCTTGATTTATCATTTCTTTTTTATTTCCATTTTACCAGAAAGGGGAAGCTACGCCTCTGCGAGCTCCCCCGATGTTCTGCGTATTTACTTCTTGATAATCTTGATCTCAATCTCTTTATTCGGATCAAGTTCTGCGCTCACGCTCAGTTTTCCGCTTAAGTTCGTTGTCATATCGCCGACATTCACATCGTCCATATACACAACATATTCGCTGTCTGCTTCCAGCTCCAGTGTAATCTGCGCATCCTCAGTACCGGATACTTTAAAAGAAACCTCTCTCTCAGAAGCTTTAAAATCTTCTACTGCTGTTCCCGGAACGGATTCGTATACGAACATACCATTCTTTTCCAACTTTGTAATCTCAGAGAATGTCTTTACCTTATACACATCTCCCTGGAATTCAAATCCGTCCAGTTTTGTCTTGCTGCTCAGAGTATAGTCTCCAAAACCAAGTGCTCCGTCTGCTTCAGCTCTTAATAGCTCTTTCACTGCTGCCATTAGCTCTTTCCTCCTAAGGTTCATTTGTATTCATTATTATATATCAATTTATTTTTATTTGGTAGTCTTGACCTCAAATTTTATTTCTTTTTTCGATACGCCGGCAACGACTTCCTGACCACGCTTAATCTCACCTGCGAGAATTGCCTCGGCCAGACTGTCTTCCAGTTCACTTTGTACTGCACGTCTTAACGGTCTTGCTCCATATTTCTTATCGGTTCCTTTTTCCATAATCAGCTTTTTCACAGAATCACGCACCGTCAAATGAATATCCAGCTGTTCTTTTGCACGCTTGACCACCTCCTGGCACATCATTCCCGTAATCTTTTTAAGTTCCGGTTCACCTAGCGGATGAAATACAAGAATCTCGTCAATTCGATTCAGGAATTCCGGACGGAAGACAAGCTTGATCTCATTCATAACATTCATCTTCATACGCTTGTAATCTTCCTCTTGATTCTCCTTATTGCCAAATCCTAACCTTTTGGGATCAATGATCGCCTGTGCACCTGCATTCGACGTCATAATAATGACCGTATTCCGAAAATCAACTTTTCTACCCTGAGAATCTGTAATATGTCCATCATCTAATACCTGCAGTAAAATGTTAAATACATCCGGATGTGCTTTTTCAATCTCATCAAAAAGGATCACTGAATACGGATGTCTTCGCACCTGTTCGCTTAACTGTCCACCTTCCTCGTGGCCAACATATCCCGGAGGCGAACCGATCATCTTTGCCACACTGTGCTGTTCCATATATTCGGACATATCAACACGAATCATGGCATTCTCATCATGGAATAATGCCTCAGATAATGCCTTTGACAATTCTGTCTTACCAACTCCGGTCGGTCCAAGGAATAAAAATGAGCCAATCGGGCGCTTTGGATCTTTTAGCCCCACACGCCCCCTTCGTACAGCTTTCGCCACAGCCGTAACAGCTTCTTCCTGTCCAACCACTCTCTTGTGAAGCGTCTGCTCTAACTTTTGCAAGCGCACACCTTCAGATTCCTGAAGCTTCTGCACCGGAATCTTCGTCCAGTCAGATACGACCGCTGCCACTTCCTCTTCTGTTACAAGTGGTTTCCTGCCCGCCTGCTTTTTCTGAAAACGCTTCTTCGTCTGCATAATCTTTTTCTGAGCATCTTCTTTCTCTGCCCGGATCCTGGAAGCCTCCACAAGATTACCTGCAAGAATTGCCTCTTCCATCTTTGCTTCGTAATTACCAAGAACCTTTTCCAGTTCATAGATATGCTCCGGTGTCTTGAATCCACTAAGACTCACTTTCGTACATGCTTCATCAATCACATCAATTGCCTTATCCGGAAGAAAACGGTCACTGATGTAACGTGCAGAAAGTGTAACTGCCGCCTGAAGAGCTTCATCTGTAATCTGTACATGATGATGCGTCTCATAACGTTCCCGCAGTCCTTTTAATATTTCTTCACACTGCTTCTCATCTGGTTCTTCCACTGTAATTGGCTGGAATCTTCGTTCCAGTGCCGCATCTTTTTCAATGTATTTTCGATATTCCGCAATCGTTGTTGCTCCGATCAATTGAAGTTCTCCTCTTGCAAGAGACGGTTTCAGAATATTAGATGCGTCCATTGCGCCTTCCGCACCGCCTGCGCCGATGATTGTATGCACTTCATCCAGGAATAAAATAACATTTCCCGCCGACTTTACTTCCTGCAAAAGTCTCTTCATACGTTCTTCAAATTCACCACGGTATTTTGTACCTGCGATCATACTTGCAAGATCTAACGTATAGACCCGCTTGTCACGCATTCCTTCCGGTACAATGCCACTTGCAATCTGTGCGGCAAGTCCTTCTACCACTGCTGTCTTACCGACTCCCGGCTCACCCACCAGACACGGATTGTTCTTCGTTCTTCTGCCAAGTACCTGCATCAGACGGTGAATCTCTGCTTTTCTTCCAATGACCGGATCAAGCTTTCCTTCTTCTGCCTGCATAGTCAGATCTGTACCATACTGGTCTAAAATTCCATCTTTTCTTTGATATGCCTCTTGAAGCTCCTCTTGATATTCCTTGATATCCACGCCGAGAACTTCCAGCGTATCCTGCATGATTTTCTGTATATTTACATTGAGTGTCAGAAGTATTCTGGTTGCAACACTGTCCGGTTCCCGAAGGATTGCAAGGAGCATATGCTCTGTTCCAATTGCCTCTGATTGAAAACGAATTGCCTCTTCCTTGCTTTCCTCCAGAGTATATTCAAGTCTCGGACTTCTCTTTGGCTTTTCCTGAAAAGTCACTTCTCCGACCGGTGAAATCAGTTCATCTACAATCTTATATAAATTTGCTTCTTCTACACCATTCGCTGACAATATCTGTCCCGCTACACCTGTACATACCCGCATAAATGCAAGCAGCAGATGTTCTGTTCCTACATATGGATGATCCAGTTCTCTGGCAATCTTTTCCGCTTTTTTCAGCACTTCTTTTGCTGGTTCTGTATAATTCATGCTGTCTGTTATTCCTTTCCACCGTATTCATCAAATAATTCATCCACCATCTCGTGAACTTCTTCTCTACTGACATTTTTAAGACTTCCCTTAGCCAGCGCGATTCTTAGCGCACGCTTTACTTCTGCATAAGCCTTTGCCTTATCTGCATCAATTGCAATCACAGCGCCACGTCTGCGGTCAAGCTGGATAAATCCTTCCTGCTTCAATATGGAATATGCTTTATTAACTGTATGCATATTGATACCTACCGTATCCGCAAGCTGACGGACAGATGGAAGGGATTCTCCTTCTTGGATCGTCGCAGTCGCAATTCCCATAATAATCTGATTCTGTAATTGCACATACAGTGCCTCATCACTGTTAAAATCAATCTCTATCAGCATCGTATCACCCTCATTATCTCTTTTGTTCTATCCTTACGGATGATTTCATGAACAGATTAAGTTTTCTGTTATACATCTAATATAACATACAAAAAAGGAGCTTACAACAAAAATGTAAAACTCCTTTAATCCAGACTTTCCTAGTTCTTCTTACCTTTCTTTACTGCTCCAAGTGCCGCACCGATTGCTCCTGCATAACGGCTCTGCGGATCTGTCTTAACTTCCATGCCAAGTTCCTTTGTCAGCGCTTCACTGATATAGCTGCACTCGCAGAGACCACCAGTCAGGCAAAGCATCGAACGGTCTTCACTCATACGATTTGCCTGTGCTGCAACTTTTCGTACGATAGAATCAACCACTGCAAATGCGATATTTTCCTTCTTCTCTCCCTGACCAATGAGACTTATGACCTCAGACTCTGCAAATACCGTACACATAGAACTGATTGTTACACCTGAGCCTTCTCTTGCAAGCTCACACATCTCATTTGGACGCATGGACAATGTATTTGCCATAATTTCCAGGAATCTTCCTGTTCCAGCAGAACATTTATCATTCATCATGAAATCTTTTACAAATCCCTGTTCTACACAGATAATCTTTGTATCCTGTCCACCGATATCAATGATTGTCATATCTTTATTATCAAAAATCCAGACAGCCCCCATAGCGTGACAGGTAATTTCTGTAATCATCTTATCTGCATATGGCACAGACACACGGCCATATCCAGTAGCAACACATACATTTTCTGCAGGATCCGCATCATTTTCCACAAGCTTCTTACGAATCTCTTCTGCCGTATCCACACTACTCCATCCTGTCGGCTGCACAAACTCAAGAACAATTTCTTTGTTCTCGTTCATAACAACAGTCTTGGCACAAGTAGATCCAATATCAATTCCTATAAACTTCATATCTTAGCTTTCCCTCTCATGAATTTACACAACATGAATTTCAAAATTCATTTTAAAATAGTCTGTAACCGGTAATCTTACAACATTTCAATAAATGCTGCAATCCTTGTATTGAGCTGGCCGACATCTGCCTGAGAATAATCTGTCTCCACATTAATGTATGGAATTCCTTTTTCCTCATTTACAAACTTGCGGATTGCACGAGTCTCAACATTATATGTATGACAGGCCTGAAGTGTCATCTCAAGAACTCCGTCAACCTGATACTCGTCAATCAGACGTCCCATAAGATCAAAACGATTCGGGTTTGGTGTCATAACTGAACAACCGATTGCCAGATATCTCTCTGCAATTGCCTGGTAAATATCCTCAGCGTTCTCATCAACAAGGCGATCGATGGATTTAGCTCCAGTACAGTTTTCATAAGTTACGACAACACCACCATTATCCTCAACAGCACGGATTACTTTCTCAGTTGCTCCTCCGATTGGGCATCCTGTGATCAGAATTCTTGGTTTCTTCTCCAGCATCTTTCCAGATGCATACTCTGCCTCAATCTTGTCAACAAGGGCATTCACTTCTCCGGCAATCTCAGAACGATTTAATTTGAACGTACTTCCGTACAGAACCTTGAACAGATCATGTCCACTGATTGGAGCCGGATCATGCTGCATAACTTCATAAAGACGCTTCAGTGCTTTTCTTGCTTCATTCTCAATTTTAACAGCTTTTCTTACATCTTCCTCTGTAATTATAACTTCGAATTTTTTCTCAAGATACTCTTTGAAACGGATAATCTCTTTTTTCCAAAGTTTCAGAGCTTCCGGTCCCTGAGTATTTGGCAGTTCCATTATAAACACATCTTTGAACTCGCCCATCAACTCATACATTTTCTTCTTACCATCGCATGTAGTCTCCCCAACAACTACATCTGAGAAATAGAAAAACGGACATTTATCTGTCTTTGCAAATCCGTAACTGGATTTGATCAATGGACATAAGTTCTTCGGAAGGTCTTTTTCTGCTTCCGGAATTGTCTCATCAGATGTGGAACACAGGCTGACTGTTGAAGCTCCCATAGCCATAGCAATCTCTTTTGGGAAATATGTACAATAAGCTCCTACTACTGGTGTTCCCTTGTCTTTCAGTTCTTTCATCATAAGAAATGATTTCTGTCTCTGCTCAGCAAATTCTTCAAAAACCTCTGGCAAATCTTTAATAATCTCCATATTCTTTCACCTCATCAAATTTATTAGTATCTATAAACGGACACAATTAACCATTCTGTTTAAAATTTTAGACTTTTATAGCATAATATGCAAATTGATTTTTTCTATAATTGCATTGCATTTATAGGTTATTTCTATTATTCATCACTGTTTTTCATTCTTTCTATTTCCATAGCAACCAAAAGTTTTCGCACTCTGCCCCGTCGCGATTGTCCAGATCCAGCATATCATTTAACCGGGTCAGACGTGGAAGTAGCGTATTCCTGTGAATCTTTAGTTTTGCCGCTGTCTGAGACACATTTCTTTACGATACACATTATATCTATACGCGTCAGTCGGGAGGAAGGACGTATCGAAGGCGAACGTGCTGGACGTATCAAAGGTGAACAACTCTACCTCATCAAACAGATTATTAAAAGAATAATTAAAAACTCCCCTGTTTCTCAGATAGCCACCGATTTGCTGGAACCACTTGATACTATCCAGACAATCTATGACCTTGCCATGAAGCAGGCACCTGATTTTAATGCTGAGAAAATTCTGAATCAATTGACTTCGTCCAATACCTCTACTCTAACTAAATAGTTCAAATATTCCGGTTGCATCCATAAGTGCCATCAAATTTTTCTCTGGTGTATCCATTGGGGTCTGGCACCCTAATATCAACGTAAAACCATTTGTATTATTTCAGGAATTACCAGAAACATTTCTACTCTCTCATTAACTCTGCTAGTTTTTCAAATGCAGTTAATGAACGTAAAATTTTTTCATGGGACACACAAAAAGAAATTCGTGCATATCCGACATATCCAAAGAAACTACCTCCTACAAGAAGAATATTACATTCATGGGCTTTTTCAAGAAATCTCTTTTCATCTCCTCCTGGTGCCTTTATAAATATGTAAAATGCTCCTGATGGCGGTACAACTTCAAATCCAAGATCGCAAAGCTTCTTATATAAAATATCTCTGTTTTTCTGGTAAAATTCCAGATTCGCCTTTTCATCCAGACACTCTGCTACTACTTTCTGAAATAATGATGGAGCATTTACATACCCAATCATTCCTGTTGTCATTTTCACTGCCTTTATTAACATCTGGCTCTCGGATGCTTCATCCGGAATTACAAGATAACCGATTCTCTCTCCTGGAACTGAAAGAGATTTGCTAAATGAATATGCTACTAGCGTATTATTATAATATTTTGTCAAATATGGTAGCGTTTCTCCCGTATAGACCAGTTCCCGGTACGGCTCATCTGAAAGCAGATAAATTTCATGTCCATATGCCTGCTCTTTCTTTTCCAGAATCTGAGCCAATCTCTGAATCGTATCTTCTGTATAGATTGCTCCTGTCGGATTATTTGGTGAATTAACAATTACCAGTTTTGTGCGTTCCGTAATCTTCGATTCAAAATCTTCAAAGTCCGGCTGAAATGTCTGAGGATCCGGATCTACTTCCACTTTCTTTCCCTGCCAGTTAAGAATAAAACTTGTATATCCCGGATAATACGGACGCATCACCATCACTTCATCATCTACATCCATCAATGCATACATTGCTGCATTCATAGCTCCTGCTGCTCCAACTGACATAATAATGTTATGCATATGAAAACTTGTTCCAAATCGCCTGTTTAAAGATTCGGCAATCTTTTCCCTCACATCCTCATATCCCGCATCATTCATATAACTGTGAATCTGTCTTGGATTTTGTTCAATAATTTTCTGAATGCTCTCTTTTACTTTTTTCGGAGCCTCTACATATGGATTTCCAATACTGAAATCAAATACATTTTCAGCACCATAAATCTTCGCCAGACGTTGCCCCTCCTCAAATGCTTCACGAATCGGAGAACCTTTTTTCAATTGTTCCTGTATTCTCTTGGATATCATACTCTAATATATCTCCTTCAATGCCACTGCCAATTCTTCTCTTGCTTCATTTGTATCTTCCACAAATTCCGTCTGTTTTAACACATCAAACAAAACTTTCACTTCATCTTCTGTTCCTTGAAGTCCAAGATCCTGAAGATTTATCGGCATTTCCATCTCTTTCATATACTGTTTCAATCGCTCAATTGCTTCTGTATTATGATTGAACCGTAGCTGTGCAATCAATCCTGTTGCAACAATTTCACCGTGAAGATAATTGATACTTTCTTTAAAGTAGTAGGTCCGCATTGATTCATACAATTTATGCGCGATTGCCGTCTGACGTCTGGCCCTCATAAGCGCACTAACAATTCCAGTAAGTGCAATATTGCAAAAGATTACATTATGAACTGTCTCTGTATTTTTCTTTTCACATACATCTAGATATGCCTGCTTTCCATATTTTTCGAGAATATTATAAATATCCTCTGCCATACGGTATGCACTGTATTTAGAAATATTATCTGTTTCTAGGGTAATTTTCGGTTTTCCATTAGCAATCTCAATATATTTCGCCATTGCATCCATAATTCCTGCTGCCAGAAGTCTCGGTGGCTGCTCAGACATCACTTTTTCATCAACCAGTACCGCATTGACCTCATAATCAAAATGAAGATAACCTACGCATTTTCCCTCATCTGTGTAAATAACGCTCAACGGACTAAATGATGCACAGGTCGCTGCCGATGTTGGGATCAAAACAATCGGAATACTCAGCTGATCAGCTGCAGCCTTTGTCAGGTCCATAATTCTTCCACCACCTATTCCAACAAGAACATCACACTGCTTATCCGTGATAGATTTCTTTAAAATCTCAATTTTTTTATAACTTGGAAATCCTGCATAAATTTCTTTTTCATATGCAATCTGCGCTTTATCAAAACTTGGCTCCATACGTTTCCATACTGCATTCATTGCATTTGGTCCACCTATGATATATGCCCTTTTTCCAAATCTTGCAATCTCCGTTCCACTATTTTCTAAAACTTCAGGTTCCTGAATATATCTTCCCGCACCAAATCGATAACTTATATATTTCTCCATATTTTTCTCCCATTTAATATCAATAACGGCTTGCCTCAATTTTCATTGCGGCAAACCGTTTTCTTACAATTCACATATTATTATGCTGTCCATTTTAACAGGTAGTTCTTTAAATGCTCAAAAATCTGCATTACACATACTAGAATCAATACCATAAATAAGAATCCTGCCCATACATTTGCATACAGACCATAGTCACAATATCTTCTGACATAATATCCAAGCCCAAAACTTGCACCATACATCTCTGCAAATACAAGCATTACAAAAGAACTTCTCAGAGAATTTACAAAACCTCCAATAATAGATGGACTTGCCGCCGGAAGAATTACTTTAAACATCAGTTTTATTCCTGATAATTCCAATGTTTTCGCATTATCCAAATATCGTTTATCAATTGTCTCTATACCAGTAATCGTTGCAAACAATGTAGCCCACACAGTTCCGTAAAAAATCAGGAAAATGGACGAAATCCAAAAATTTCCTACAATCAGAATTACAAATGGTGAAAGCAAAATCGCAGGTACACAACTAAATGCATAAATATATGGATGCAGTGCATTTCTCAGGTATTTACTCATTCCAAGTACTACGCCGACAACCAATGCAATTGCCAATGTAATTCCAATAGACGGAATCAGTAATTCAAAAGATGACAACATATTTTTTAACATGATATCTCTTTCTTTCCAAAATGCTTCCCAAATTTTTCCAAGTGATGGGAACATCATTGCACTAAATAATTTGTTATCAGATATATACTTATACAACAAAATAAAGCCAATTCCAAAAATCACTGTCAGCCAATATTGTTTCACATATTCTAGTACCTTTTTCAAAGCGTATACTCCCACCTTTCTTTATAATTACTGTAATTCTTCGTACAATGCTTCCTGTTTGTCCCAGAAATCCGGATCATCATCATGATATTTATCGATACAAGCATCTAATGCTGCCTTGTAAAGTTTATCATATGTAACGTCCTCAATTACACTGTCATCAAGATCCGCATCAATCAGACCAACTTCTCTCTGATAGTGCCAGTTATCTACAACAGTCTTCTTAACTGTATCAACATTTAACTCGTAGTGCTCTGTCTCATCCATATAAGCTTTAACATAGTCAAGATCTGTATTTAACTGTTTAGCCATGATTTCTTCACACTCTTCTCTGTTAGCCTCTAAATACTGCTGAGCACGAAGAAGAGCCTGGTCAATAAGTTTAACAGTTGTTGGATTTTCTTTTACCCATGAATTACGAGCAACCATACGGCAGCAGGAATAGTTCGGCGTTACATCATCACAGTATGCAAGAATTTCAATTCCATCTGTATTTTTGCACATGTACATACGTCCAGTTCCCATAACCGCGTAGTCAAGCTCGCCATTTAGTACTGCTGCAATCTTATCAGCGTCATTATCAAAAGGTACCCACTGAACATCTTTATTTACATCATAACCAGCTTCATGAATTTTGCTACAAATAGCATATACTGTTGCAGAACTTCCTACTTTTTTACCAACAAAATCTGTAGGTCCATTCCATACTGTACCTGCTTTTGCAATAATCGGCATACATCCTTCCAACATGAAACCACCGATAATAGCCATATCGTCACCAGCTGCAATCATCTGTAAAGGACCATTAGTACCCGAGTTAGATGCAATATCTACCTGGCCATCTACCACTCCCTGAAGTTGTCCTGAATCAAGTGGTACTTCTTTAATATTCAGTCCTACTTCTTTGAAATATCCTTTCTCCTGTGCAATTGTAACGAGTACATTTCCACTAAGTCCCTGGGCCCATACAACATCTGTAGTTTCCGGCGTGTCAGAATCCTTTGTCACATCGTCTACTGTTACTTTTTTTGTTTCTTCTGTTTTGTTGTCTGTAGAATCATCTTTTTTACTTCCACATGCAACCATGCTCACTGCCATAGCAGCAACGAGTAAAATTGATACAACTCTTTTTTTCATGTTTCTCCTCCTAAATTGTTTCTCTATATCAAAACGGGCTATCCGTTCTGACCAATAGTTGTGTGATCAGCCACATCACGGTTAATGTGGTTAATCAGTTCATTTCGAAGCTCTAAGATCTTCGAATTTTCAAATATGGTTTCTCTGGTAATCTTCAAATCTTCCGGTATCTTCTTATCATAGATAATGTTACTCGGTGACTGACCAAATACCAGAATTCTGTTTGCCAGAAGCATGGACTCATCCACATCATGAGTTACGAAAAATACTGTCTTCTTCTCTTCCTCATGATTCCACAGACTTATAAGCAAATCCTGAAGCTTTGCACGTGTAACTGCATCCAGTGCTCCAAATGGCTCATCCATCAGAAGAATCGGTGGGTCAATACTCAGCGATCTTGCAATGGCACATCTCTGTTTCATACCACCAGAAAGTGCCTTTGGAAGCTTCTTAAATACAGACTTATCCAATCCGACTTCTTTCATCATATTTAGTGCAACTTCTTTCAGTTCTTTTTTAGGTTTTTTAGGATACTTCTGCTGAAGTGCGAGCATAATGTTTTCACCAGCAGTCATCCATGGAAACAGACCATAATCCTGGAATACAACGCTTCGATCCAAACTGGAACCTTTCAACGGTTTTCCATTCATCTCAAGCGTTCCACCTGTCGGGTCTTCAAGACCAGCTAGCAGTCTCAGGAATGTACTCTTACCACATCCAGATGGTCCAAGCAGACAAACAAATTCTCCATGTTCTACTTCTATATTGATATCTTTCAAAATCAATCGATTGGGTTGATCTTTATATGCAAATGAAAGATCAGTTATCTTAATTTCGCTCATATATTTTCTTCCTTTTTAATATATAAGAAACAAATGTTTATAAAACGGCAAATGCCTGTTCAAAATCAGCGATGATATCTTCCACATTTTCAAGTCCGACAGAAAGACGAATCAGGTCATCCTTAATTCCAGCCTCAGCACGGGCCTCAGGACTCATGTTTGCATGTGTCATACTTGCCGGATGCTGAATCAGTGTTTCTGGATCTCCAAGACTTACTGCGATAGATGCAAGTTTCAAAGCATTTACAACTTTCTTGCAAGCAGTGAATCCGTTCATACCATTTACTTCTTCTTTTAACTCAAAGGACATAATTCCACCGTAGTTGCCATGCATCATTCTTTTAGCGACCTCATGCTGTGGATGGCTTTCAAGACCCGGATAATATACTTTCTTTACATATGGTACACTCTCCAGGTATTTTGCAACTGCCAGACCATTTTCACAGTGGCGTGCCATACGAAGCTCCATTGTCTGAAGACCTCTTAAGATGAGGTATGAGTTAAACGGACTTGGTGTTGTTCCACAAATCTTAGATGTTACATTCTTTTTAATAGGTCCGATCAGCTCTGCCCTACCAACAATAGCTCCGGCAATAACATCTCCGTGTCCATTGATATATTTTGTACAGCTGTGAAGAACAAGATCCGCGCCTTCTTTCAGTGGATATACCTGCGGTGGTGGTGTAAATGTATTATCTACAGCCACAATTGCTCCATGCTCATGTGCAATTTTAGAAATAGCTGCAATATCTGTCAGCTCCATATTCGGATTTGTCAGAGTCTCAAAATAGATTAATTTTGTATTTTCTTTGATAGCTGCCTCAACTGCTTTCAAATCATTTGTATCCACATAAGTTACTTCAATTCCAAGTTTTGCAAGTGTCTGTCTGAATACGACATCGGTACATCCATATACGCACTTACCACAGATTGCATGATCTCCAGTAGCAAGTGTTCCAAGAACAACTCCACCTACTGCACCCATTCCTGATGATGTTGCAATACAAGCTTCACCACACTCAAGGGCTGCTATTTTTTCCTCCAAAGCATTAACAGTTGGATTCCCTCCTCTGGAATATGCATATCCTGGAATCTCTCCACTGAAAATTGCAGATCCCTGTTCTACTGTTTCAAAACAAAATGTTGATGTCTGATAAATTGGTGTTGCAAGAGCACCATGAAGCTTATCCGGCTCTTGCCCTGCATGAATTGAGCGTGTGCCAAATCCGGCATTAGTCAAATCAAATTTACTCATATTATTTCCTCCTCTGCATCTATGTCCTATCTCTTTTTTTGAAGAGTGAACTACAAAATTTATTCTCTTAAACAATGCTTATTTTTTTGTACAAAAAAGCTATTCTAAACACATAAATTCTTATTTATGTGTTTAGAATAGCTTTTATTTTCTAAAAAAATATACCAAAATAAGGCAGAGTTATTTACTGTCTGTCTGTCTGTCTGTCTGTCTGTCTGTCAATGATATATCTAACTAGCATCCCCGTCAATACCTCTTCTCTTAGCAATCGACTTTATTTTAATTCTTATTTTCCCAAATGTAAAATTGATATTTTTAATATATCCATCTCATTTATTGATTGTATTGATTTATTGATGTATATTATCTTTCATATATACTTCAATACATTTATTTTTTCTATATATTATTTCACCTCTAGACAATTGCTTTTTGTTGCGTAATAATTATACGCAGTTCATAAATTAAATTATGGGGAAATTTACAAGGAGATAAGATCATGAAATACAATTTTGCAAGTATCATTGAACGCAAAGGCAAAGATGCCCTTGCAGTAGACAATCTGCCGAACGGATTTGGTATCGTCGATGAGGTACATGTCCGTGATGGTCTCGATTGCATTCCAATGTGGATTGCAGATATGAATTTTGCAACTGTTCCAACTGTAACAGAAGCACTCATTAAAAGAGCAAAGCATCCGACTTACGGATATTTCAATATAAAAGATGAATACTACGACAGTATCATTAAGTGGCACAGAGACCGTAAAGGAGTTACGGATCTTACAAAAGAAGAGATTGGTTATGAAAACGGAGTTCTCGGAGGTGTAGCAAGTGCCCTTCACGTACTCTGTTCCCAAGGAGACAATATTCTGGTTCACTCTTCCACATACATCGGATTTACCGGGGTATTGAATAATAATGGCTATCATATTATCCACAGTCCGCTCCAGAAAGATGAGAATGGAATCTGGCGCATGGATTTCGAGGATATGGAGAAAAAAATTGTAGATAACAAGATTCACACAGCTATCTTCTGTTCTCCACACAATCCTTCCGGTCGTGTATGGGAACGCTGGGAAATCGAAAAAGCTATGGAGATTTATGAGAAACATGATGTTTATGTCATTGCAGATGAAATCTGGTCTGACATTATTCTTGGTGACCACAAGCACATTCCGACACAGTCAGTATCCGAATATGCTAAAATGCATACAGCTGCATTTTATGCACCATCCAAAACATTTAACCTTGCAGGACTAATTGGAAGTTATCATGTTATCTATAATAAATGGTTAAGAGAACGTATTGAGAAAGAATCATCACTTGGCCATTACAATTCCATGAATGTTCTTTCCATGCATGCTCTAATCGGTGCTTATTCACCGGAAGGAAATGAATGGGTCGATGAGCTTCGCCAGGTCATCGGAGAAAATGTTGACTATGCATGCAACTACATTGAGAAGCATTTTGAAGGTGTAGAGGTTTCCCGTCCACAGGGAACTTACATGCTTTTCCTTGACTGCGAGAAATGGTGCAAGGCTCACGGCAAGACTCTGAAAGAGCTGCTTGTATCTGGATTTGAAGCTGGCGTATTCTGGCAGAACGGAGAGGCTTTCCAGAAGAAATGGGCAATCCGTATGAATCTTGCACTTCCACTTTCCAGAGTGAAAGAAGCATTTGACCGACTGGATAAATACGTGTTTAATTAAATAAAAGCATTACATAAGGATCGGGAGCATCTGTTTTCTGATCCTTATTTATTTTTTATCTGACTCAAAAATAAATTCCAGTATAAGAATAAATGTCTGCCAGCGTGGTAGACTCTCCAAATTCATTTTAAGAAAAATGCAACATTTTGTAGCACATATTGCGTATGCACCTCATCTGTGCTACACTACACCTACATCAAATTTCGGGCACGATATTTTCATTATGTTTCAACGCCCATGGAAATCCCCAGCCAGGATTCCATTTCTGAATTTCATTGCTTTTTCAGCAAAGAATTCACTCAGATTTTTGATGATGTTACTCATTCACCGCAACTTTAAGTGGCTCTGCACTTGCATAAGTAGCATGTACACCGGGCAAATGTTACGGTACTTCTGAAATTTTGACAAATCCCTTTTGTATAGAATTTATTTTCATTCAATTTCTATATTGTTTTTTATACTTACAATATTAAAATGTATTTAAAAAGTTTTATCTAAGGCTTATAGGCTCTGTATTTTCAGCATTTCTTCATACAATCAATGTCCCTGTTGAAAAAATCAATGACCTTACAGACTACATTACAAGGAGGCAAGTTCATATGATGTTTGACACTTTTGAATCATATGATGTACAGGAGACCAGACGGGTCAGTCGTGAAGAAGGACGTATCGAAAGCGAACGTACTGGACGTATCGAAGGTGAACAACTCTACCTTATCAAACAGATTATTAAAAGAATAATTAAAAACTCCCCTGTTTCTCAGATAGCTACAGATTTGATGGAACCACTTGACACTATCCAGCCAATCTATGACCTTGCCATAAAGCAGGCACCTGATTTTGATGCTGAGAAAATTTTAGCTCAGTTAATTCCAAAGACTACTGAATCTTTGTCTAAATAGCAAAATGGTAAAAAACACCATGCTTCTTTTTTCCGAAACATGGTGTTTTTCACTGGTATATTCTTATAATCTCTATCTAATTCTTCACAATATTTGAATTTCTATACACGGACAACAATATTCCCATATAAAAGTAAGTAATCATCATGGTCATATTTCCATGAGATAAAAATGGCATATAATTTCCGCTAATCGGATAAAGTCCTACATTTACTCCAATATAGAACAGTGACTGTAAAATCAAAAATATTACACAGCCGATGCTGAGCATATATCCCAGACGATTCTTCTGTTTTACCGCCATTCGAAGCAATAGTGCCATAAATACCGCAAATACTACAACCAGAAAAACTCCTTTTACATTTCCAAAATAATGGAACAGGTATGTCCAGATATAATCATTTCTTGCATAATTATAAAGCGTGACAGCTTCTACTTCTGCGGCACCATTATATGGATCCGTTACTTCTATTTTCCCGGAAGATTGCGACTCATGCCATTTACTTGAATTTGGATCTTTTGCAGCATTTGCTATGTCTGCAACCGCACCTCTTGTATAATCCCAGTGTTCTCCGGTAATTAAAGCTTCCAGTCGATGTACCTGATAATCTGTAACGAAACGTCCATTACCCCAAAATGTTATTCCGGACATCAGTATCAGGCAGATTCCAATCACACCCCACATCCTGGTCAAAAATTTCTTTTTATTTTCTCCAAACCAGCCCTTACAGACCGCCACATGCAGTAAGACCAGCCCTGTAATTCCGGTAACAACTGCAGATGACATAAATGGTATCATCAAATCGGTAAGTACTGATATTCCAAGACACACGGTACTAATGATCAGTCCTTTCGTTCCTTTTTTGCGGAAATGATAAATTGTCCCTGCGTAAAAGGGAATGACCAGATAGGACAATAACATCTGAACTATACTTCTGCCATTGACCATCGGTCCAATCCACATTGTTTCATCAAAAAAGATCTTACTAATTATAGAAAAGACTGCCGGTATCTGCATGACTACCCAAATTGGAAATGACCACTTTACTAATATAGAATAATCCAGATAACAGATTCCCAACATGACCGCAATTCCTATTAACATTGCACTCCAGATTCCGCCATACAAAAAGTTATCTTTAAAGGCTTCCAGTGTACTCATATTCATTGTTGGAAAAGATGAAGTGACTACTGCCTGTAAGATCAGTCCCATAATACTAATAATTAAAATCGCCATCAGAACTGTCCATTCCATCTTCGGGCGGTGCACCCGGTCAAGCTTCACGCCTGCCTCCACTGGATCTCCCATCTCCACTACAGCCATCGACTCGGCTTCTTCTTCACCTAATCCATGAGCCATGAAATCCTGTTTCTGGTCTTCAATATGTGCTTCTACTTCCTCCGCAACCATGGTCCGCGCACGCTTTGTACGAATCTGTTCCGTCAAAGATTTCAAATATTCCTGTCTATCCAAAGCATACACCTCCCAGAACATTTCTCACTGCTCCGGCGTATTCTTTCCATTCTTTTTCTTTTGCACGGAGTTGCTTCTTTCCTTCTCTTGTTATGGAATAATACTTTCTTGTCTTTCCACCCGCTTCCTGCTCGTAAGACTTTACAAACTCCTTTTCCTCCAGTCCATGAAGGAGCGGATATAATGTTCCTGCTTTTAACTCAAATACATTCTCTGACTTCTCCCTCAAAGTCTCGATCATCTCATAACCATACATGTCTTTCTCTTCCAGAAGCTTAAGAATCAACAGCATCGTGCTTCCGGACACCAGGCTTTTATCTACTGCCATTTTATACCTCCCCTTTCTTTTTCAATTCAGAATCTTTTTAATCAGTTCTGATTTTTGCATTCATATCTACCCTGCCGACACATCTTATCCGATATAACTGATATAAATTGACTTTCATCATTAAAACAATGTTTTATATCGATAATCGATATATCGGTTATCTACATAGTATATCGACAATCGATATATGTCAAGCATTTTCTGTAGATATGTGCAAGATAGTGCAAAGATATATGCAAAGAAGCAGCCGTTTTCACGACTGCTCCTGAACTTCCATATGCGTCTGATGCCTAAATCAGGAAATCTTATTCAATGACGATTTCAAACTCGTCCCCAACTTCCTTTGATGTTGGTTTCTTTCCCTGACTCTTTGCATATTTTTCAACATTTTCTTTCTGTACCGGCTCACTTACCAATACTTTAATTGGACCTTTTTCATTCTTCAGAGCCTCTGCTGTCAGCATGATCGGCTCTGGGCAGGAAAGTCCTCTTGCATCTACTTCTACCATATCTATATACTCCTTTCAGACATTATTTTCAGCTATTCTGTTGTAATTATTTCATCTGAATTTCTTTCTGTTCTTATTTCTTAGCTGTCTCTCTCTTACATGTAAATGCGATGATGAACAGAACTACGATGCAAAGAATACATGCAACTTTTCCGTTAGTTGGAACTGCTCCGGCTACAACAGCTTTTGTCTCCGGGTTAAGTGCTGTTCCACTTGCTGCAAGTCCGAAGTTGTGGCAGATTGCTGCTCCTACGAACATTCCGATTACAGTGACTCCTGAATCAGAAGATCCCTGTCCTGCAAGGATTAACTGACGAAGCGGGCATCCACCTGCAAGAACTGCTGCAAATCCAACTGTATACATACCAAGGATATTCCACAAGTGTTCAGAATGTGCAATAACTCCTGGTGTGTTAAATCCTACTACAAATTTTCCTGTTGCAATATTGAAGATCAGCATTACAACGAAAAGTCCGCCAATAACAGATAATAAATCAAAGTTCTTCATAATAATGACATCACGGATTCCACCTGCAAAGCACATTCTTGATTTCTGAGCCATAGCTCCGAAGATCAGGCCTCCTACAAGAGACATAATGATTGGTGCGTGTAAGCTTCCCGGACCAGCCGCACTTACTTTCAAAAGTGATGTGCATGTTGCAAGAATCAGAATTCCAACAACGATGACCGGAAGTACTGCTCCACTTGCTTTTGTTGTTGCCTGTGCTCTTCCAAGGCTGAATCCCTGTTTCAGAGCAAATACACCAGTTGCTACTCCAAGAATAAATCCGATAAGTGCTACCCATGCATTTAAATCACCGGCTGACATACGAAGTACCATACGAAGTGGGCATCCCAAAAATACGAGTGCTCCGATCATAATGATCACACCAAGTACAAAACGAATCATCGGTGAAGATCCACCTGTAGAGCGGAATTCTTTTGTCGCAATTGAAATAATAAATGCGCCAAGAACCAGACCGATAATCTCTGGTCTTGCATACATTACTGCTTCAGCCTGATGCATCCCCATTGCACCAGCTGTATCACGGATAAAACATGCGATACAGAATGCCATATTTGCCGGGTTACCAAAATATGCAAGACATGCTGCTACAAGTCCGCATATCACACCTGCCAACGCAAGTGTTTTCTTTGAGCCTGTTAAATTCATATTTTTTCCTCCTCCAATAACATAACTCTCGTCTTTAGATTACAACTTCTATTTTAGTTTCTTTTTTTCGACACGTCCAATTGATAAATTCATTAAATCCCTTATATTTATTGTTAATGTTTATACAGCTCTCTGTTTTTATACATTTCCAATGCATATTTTGCATATTAAAAAGATTTTTCCATTTTTTTCTTGCATATTTATGAATTTAGGTGTATAGTATGATTTGCGATTGCAAATAAGATATTTTCTTATTAGAATAGAAAGTAAATGATACATTAGGAGGATTTCGAAAATGAAAGAAAAAGTCGTATTAGCATATTCAGGCGGACTGGACACAACTGCTGTTATTCCGTGGTTAAAAGAGACATTTGGCTATGATGTAATCTGCTGCTGCATTAACTGTGGACAGGGCGAGGAGTTAGATGGTCTGGAAGAAAGAGCAAAGATGGCTGGTGCTTCCAAATTATACATCGAGGATATCATTGATGATTTCTGCGACAACTACATCATGCCTTGTGTAAAGGCTCATGCAGTATATGAGAATAAATATTTACTCGGAACAGCTATGGCTCGTCCGGCAATTGCTAAGAAATTAGTTGAAATTGCAAGAAAAGAAGGTGCTGTAGCAATCTGCCACGGTGCTACTGGTAAAGGAAATGACCAGATTCGTTTTGAGCTTGGTATCACAGCGCTTGCTCCAGACATCAAGATCATTGCTCCTTGGAGAATGACAGATCTCTGGAAGATGGAATCCCGTGAAGACGAGATTGCTTACTGTAAAGCACATGGTATCGACCTTCCATTTGATGCCAGCCACAGCTACAGCCGTGACCGTAACTTATGGCACATCAGCCATGAAGGTCTTGAGCTTGAGGATCCTTCCTGCGAGCCAAACTATGAGCATCTGCTCGTACTTGGTGTTACACCAGAAAAAGCTCCAGATGCGGGTGAATATGTAACCATGACATTTGAAAAAGGTGTACCGACAAGTATAAACGGACAGCAGATGAAAGTATCTGAGATCATCATGAAGCTTAATGAGCTCGGTGCTAAGCACGGAATCGGTATCTGCGACATCGTAGAGAACCGTGTTGTAGGTATGAAATCCCGTGGTGTATATGAGACACCTGGCGGAACAATCCTTTACGAGGCACATCAGCAGTTAGAGGAGTTAGTTCTTGACCGTGCTACAACAGAAGTTAAAAAAGATATGGGAAATAAACTTTCTCAGGTTGTTTATGAAGGAAAATGGTTTACACCACTTCGCGAGGCAATCCAGGCATTTGTTGAGTCAACTCAGGAGTACGTAACAGGAGAAGTGAAATTCAAACTTTACAAAGGTAACATCATCAAAGCCGGAACAACTTCACCGTACTCACTTTACAATGAGTCTCTTGCAAGCTTCACAACTGGTGACCTTTATGACCACCACGACGCTGACGGATTTATCAATCTGTTCGGACTGCCGCTTAAGGTTCGCGCTATGAAGCTTCAGGAAGTAAAGAGCAATAAGAAATAATTCTTGAAACCATAATTAAAATAATCAAAAAAATAGTGTGTAGATTATCTTTGTAATGACCTACACACTATTTTTTTATTTAAGAATGCTTTTCTATCTTCGGAATATCTTCGCTACGCCTGTCACTGCTGCCCCGATTACTACATACACATCTGCCAGGTTCGCGGTGAGTCTTCGAAGTCTGCTGTTTTTCCACTGGATTCCGATATAATCAATGACTTTTCCACGAATCAGTCTGTCATAGGTATTGCTAATTGCACCGGCTGTCAGAAATACCATGCCGAATTTTCTGAGCCATTTTCCTTTTTTGAGAAAGAGCCATGCATCATAAATTGCAAGCCCGGCACACAAGATACCAGATGTCTTTCTCACCAGCTCCGGCTTCTTATCCAGTGTATTAAAACAGAAGCCTTTATTATAAACCTTCCGGAGCACAACTTTGTCCAGAATTGTCTCCCGTTCTTCCTCTTCTTCAAAATTCTCCTCGATGTACTGCTTAATGCCCATGTCCACGCACACCAGCACAACAAGAAGTCCTCCTGCTGCCATCAATAACATCTGCTATACCTCCTGAATCTTGCGTATCTCCTCCTGGCACTGTGCTGCTTCTTCCTCTCTTTTTTCAATGGATTCGCACAGAGAAATATATTCCAGATCTGCTACTTCGCCTGATTTGAATTTCTCATAAATCTTCTTTCCGATTTCGATGTAATCCCTTTCATTGGCACGATCCAGAGAACGAATCTGGCTTTTGATACGCTGCACTTCCAGGGTATCTTCCGTCTTCTTTCCAAAGTCCTCTGCTACGTCTGAAATTTTCTTTCCTAACTGCTCAAAAAAGTCTGCCATATTGTACCTCTCCCATCTGTTATAATCTTCTCAATCTGTCCAGCGATTGATACAGGTCCATCGTTCCATAGCCCCACTGTCGGTTCGGAAATTCTGAAAATGTGTTCTGCTGTGCTCCTAATATGATAATATTTGCCACCTGACTTGTGGTAACTCCTGCCGGAATCGGCTGGTTCAAAATCCATTCCATGATCATCGCACAGGCTCCGGCTGTGATTCCCGTTGCCACACTGGAACCGCTTCGCCTTACAAATGTTCCATTTACCCCTGCTCCCAAAACCTGGACTCCTGGAACTGCAAAATCAGGTTTTATTCTCTTGTCTCTAGTATAACCTCTGCCAGAATTAATATCAACACTCTTATCTGCTCCCCTGTAATAAGCAACCGTGATTGGATCATCGGTATTCGCAGGCTCTGTCAATGTCACGTCCGGACTTGCTTCCAGAAAATATACATTTCCATCGAGAAATTCCCGCACCGGAAGCCAGATGTGAAACTCTCCATCTGCACGCCCCAGCGACTGTACTCCTATCTTCCAGATACCCTGTGCCGGATGATCGAATTTCAAAAACAAAAGCTGGGATCTTCCATCCCGCAAAAACAACTGGTATTCCACATCCACAACCGTCTGCTCAAAGGGAAATGTAAGCTGATAGCGACTTCCCTGCCGAATGGAAATCACCGGACTTCTCTCCCCAGACGGAGATATAAGATACGCTGTCACAATATTGGGAATAGTCCCCCATAATTCTGCTACAAATCCCGTATTTCCACTTTCGACACGCATTTCCACTTCCTGAACCTCTCCTACCTGATTCAGTTTTCCCTGAAAATGATGTCGTTCATTTGCCTCATTTCCTCCTCCGATAACCACGCACCGATCTACCAGTCTGGAATAGCTTCCGAGAATCCGCGACAAACTGGACATTCCATTATGTCCGCCAAGATTCGTTCCAAGAGCCACACACATAACAAGGGGCTTCTGTTTTTTCAGTGCCAGAAGATGCAGATACCGAAGTCCCTGCGCAATATCTGTCTCCTGATAACACACCGCCTTCTGTCGTATTCCATAAAATTTTCGCAGATAATCTTTCGCTTCTTTTAACTTCACTACTGCAATTTCAGCCTCTGATGCCGCCCCGGTAAAACCTTCCTGGATATTTTCTCCACCTGCTGCCACACTTGCTAAAAATGTACCATGTCCATTTTCATCGCTTACTGGCACAATTTCCTTTGGATTGTCACTTTTCAGTGCCTGATTAATCTGATTATTCGTATACTCACTTCCATATGTAAATGTATCCGGTGGCTGACCGTTCTGGTCAGTCTGATCCCATATCGCCGTGATTCGACTGCTTCCATCTATGTTTCGAAAGATTTCATTTTCATAGTCTATTCCTGTATCCAAAAATCCAATCATAATTCCTTTTCCTCGAAGATTAAGACCCGGGTAATTCTGAAGCACACTGATTCCTGTCTCATTCATAGCTTCCATATCCAACAGTGCATAGCAATTTGGAATGCTGTTATAACCATAAGCCGCAATGCTTAGTTCTTCCCCTAGACTTTGATCCACATATGCTACACGATAGCCAAAGCCAAGGCTCTGCACACAAATCTGGCTCTTGGGATAGACCAGTTCCTGATCTAACCGGTAATTCGGGATAATAAAATCCCGAAAATCCTGAGAGAGGATTTTTTCACGGCATGAAGTATCTTCTGTCTCTTCCTCCTTCTGCTGTGTTGCTATCACTCTCTCCTTCAAAACATTGCTTTTTGTATTTTTTTGTGTCTTTAGCAACGTATTTATTTCTCCACAACTATCATTCATAAAAAAGAAAACACCTCGTATACTTTTCATATGTATATGAGATGTTTTCTAATTTTATTATTTGGCATTATCTTCTATATTTTTATAACTGCCTTACTATCTATGCCTGACTTTCTAATCTCGGTACTTCCTGCCCTCTCAGCGTGATAATCGGACCACCAGTATTTTCTATGTACTCCTGTGTAATCGTCACTTGACCGATGCTGTCATCTTTCGGGATTTCATACATGATATCCAGCATAAATTCTTCGATAATCGCACGAAGGGCTCTTGCTCCTGTATCCTTCTCCATCGCCTTTTTCGCAATTGCACGTAATGCACCTTCTGTGAAATCGAGCTTCACTTCATCCAGTGCAAGAAGTTTCTGATACTGCTTCAGAATTGCATTCTTTGGCTCCTCCAAGATCTTCACATACATATCTTCTGTGAGTCCCTGTAATGTAAAGACTACCGGAAGTCGTCCCAGGAACTCCGGGATCATACCAAAGTTTCTAAGATCTTCTGTTGTTACCTTCTCAAGAATCTTCTTATCATGATCATATTTATCTTTTAGATCTGCGCCAAATCCAATTGCAGACTGCTTTGTAAGTCTCTCTTTGATGATGCCGTCCAGATCCGGAAATGCTCCTCCACAGATAAATAAAATGTTCTTTGTATTAACTGTTGTGAGCGGAACCATCGCATTTTTACTATTAGCTCCAACCGGAACTTCCACTTCGCTTCCTTCTAAAAGCTTCAGCATTCCCTGCTGTACGGACTCTCCACTAACATCACGCTGACTCGCATTTTTCTTTTTTGCAATCTTATCAATCTCATCAATAAAAATGATTCCCTGTTCTGCTTTTTCCACATCGTTATCCGCTGCTGCCAGAAGCTTGGATACAACGCTTTCGATATCATCTCCAATATAACCTGCTTCCGTCAGAGATGTAGCATCTGTAATCGCAAGCGGCACATCCAGAATTCTTGCCAGCGTCTTGACAAGATAGGTCTTACCGGAACCTGTAGGTCCGATCATCAGCATGTTAGATTTCTCAATCTCAATGTCGTCCATGGAATCCGTTGCCACACGCTTGTAATGGTTGTATACAGCAACAGACATCACTTTCTTGGCATATTCCTGTCCGACTACATACTCGTCCAGGCTCGCCTTGATCTTATGCGGTGCCGGAAGGTTATGAATGTCAACGAGCGGCGTTGTCTTCTCGCCTTCTTTTTTCTTCTTCACACGCTGCTGCTTTGGAATCTGCTGGCTCATATCATCAATATTTAAGAACTGAACTCCCGGCATATTCATAAGCTGGCTATAATCAATCGCACCACCGAAGTTCATATTATTCATAGCATCAAAACTCTTTTGCATACAGTCATTGCACACACACATATTGTTCGGAAGATTGATCATCTTTCCAGCCACACTCTCTGGTCTGTGGCAGACAAAGCAGACTTTCTCATATTCATCATCGTTATGATTGTCATTGCTATTATTATCGTTGTTATCAATTGTATCTACATAATCCTGTTCAGACATGGTTCTTTCCCTTCTTTCCTACTTTTGTTCCTCTACCATCTTAATGAACTGCTCCTCCGAAATAATCGGAACTCCCAGTTCGTTTGCTTTTTTATTCTTTGATGAAGTCGATGTCACATCATTATTGATCAGGTAATTTGTTTTGGAAGTGACAGATCCCGTAACTTTTCCTCCCAGGCTCTCAATCAGTTCCTTGACCTCTCCCCTGTTTGCAAAGTGTTCCACACTTCCGGTGATAACAAAGTTCACTCCGGCAAAAATCTGTTGACTCTCTGATTCTTCTTCCTTTGGAATCTCAAGCTCTTTAAGCAGTCGCTTTAAGCTTTCTACATGCTTCTCATCCTGAAAATAAGTTACAAATGCGCCGGCAAGTACTTCGCCTACTCCCTGAATCTCTGCAAGTTCTTCTGCAGTAGCATGAATCATACGATCCACATCACCGGAAAATTCTCTGCAGATGACCTTCGCATTTGCAAGACCAATTCCCGGAATTCCAAGTGCATAGATAACTTTCGGAAGTGTCGTCACTTTTGCTTTCTCCACATTTGCAATCAGGTTCTTGTAGGATTTTTCTCCAAAACCTTCCATCGTCTGAATCTCTTCCTGCCATTTATCCAAATGGAAAATGTCTGTGAATTCCTTTATAAATCCACGGTCAATGAACTTCTCCAGCGTTGCCTCTGACAAACCTTCAATATTCAAAGCATCACGGCTCGCAAAGAGTGCAAATGCTTTGACATGCTTTGCCTGACATTCCGGATTGGTACAATACAGTGCTTTTGCATTGCTGACCTGGCGAATCTCTGTCTTGCCGCCACAGACCGGACAGACTTTTGGAATATCTTTCACACCACTTCTTGTCAGATTCTGTGCAATCTGCGGAATGATCATATTGGCCTTATAAACTTCAATCTCATCCCCCACACCAAGTTCCAGTTCTTCCATAATACTGATGTTGTGGACACTAGCACGGCTCACTGTCGTTCCCTCCAGCTCCACCGGTTCAAAGATAGCGACCGGATTGATGAGTCCTGTTCTAGATGGACTCCACTCAATCTCCAGAAGCTTTGTCTGGCGGATCTCATCAGCCCATTTAAATGCAAATGAATCTCGTGGAAACTTAGACGTCCGCCCCAGTGATCTTCCATACGCTATATCATCATATACTAACACAAGTCCGTCGGACGGGAAATCGTTCTCGGTAATTTTTTCTGAAAATTTAATAACTTCCGCCTCTACTGTGTCTTTTATTACTTCGTGGTATTCTACTACTTCAAATCCCTGCTCTTTCAGCCATTCCATCTGACAGGCTCTGGAATTGTGGAAATCCACATCTTTTGCACTGACCAGTGTAAATGCATAGAATTTTACATTTCTTTTTGCTGTAATCTCACTGTTCAGCTGGCGTACAGAACCACTGCAGAGATTACGCGGATTTTTATATTTTGCTTCTGCTTCCTGGATCTGCTCATTAATCTTCTCAAAATCTTTATAGCCGATCACTGCTTCGCCGCGCAGTACCAGCTCACCTTGATAGCTGATCTGAAGCGGTACATTTTTAAAGACTTTTGCATTGTTTGTGATGACCTCGCCTACTTCTCCATTTCCACGGGTGACTGCCTTAAAAAGATGTCCGTCCCGGTAAGTCAGAACAATGGTAAGTCCGTCCATTTTCCAGGACATCAGTGCCTTCTGATCTCCCACAAAATTCTTTAATTCCTCTACATCTTTCGTCTTGTCCAAAGAAAGCATTGGGCTTTCATGCCGTTCTTTTGGAAGTTCACTGACCACTTCATATCCGACTCGCACCGTCGGACTGTTGGAAAGTGTGATCCCAAGCTCACGCTCCAATTCCTGAAGTTCATCATAAAGCTTGTCGTACTCATAGTTGCTCATGATTTCTTCTGCGTCTTGATAATATGCTTTTGATGCTTTATTTAAAAGCTCCACCAGTTCCTTCATGCGTTCCTGCCTGTTCATATAGCTTCTTTAACTCCTGTCCTTCTATTTTTCGCACTGCTCCACTCTTTAAGCTTCCCAGTTCTACATTCATAATTCTTATTCTTACAAGCTTTGTCACTTTATATCCAAGTGCTTCGCACATTCTCCGGATCTGACGGTTCAGCCCCTGTGTCAGAATGATAGAAAATGTGTACTTTCCAATCTGCTTTACCTCACACGGTCTTGTTACCGCATCCAGATTCTTTTCCACGTCCTGTATATGCACACCCTCTGACATCTGCCGCACAAATTCTGAAGTGATTTCTTTATCCACGCGGACATGATATTCCTTTTCATGATGATATCTCGCCCGCATCATACTGTTGATCAGTTCTCCGTCATTTGTCATAATAAGAAGGCCTTCTGAATCTTTATCCAGTCTTCCTGCATAGGTCACCCGCACCGGATAATGCAGGAAACGTATGATATTATTTTTCACTTTCATATCCCCGGTACACACGATACCTGCCGGTTTGTTGACTGCCAGAACAACCTTCTGTTCTGCACCCTGGATCACTTTTTTCCCGACACAGATTTTCTGCTCCTCTGACACTTTCATGCCCGGTACAGCCCGTACGCCATCCACCGTCACACGTCCCGCCTCTATGAGACGGTCCGCCTCTCTTCTGGAACAGACACCTGCCTCACTGAGGTATTTATTTAATCTTATCATTTACTAACACTCCAATTACTTTGCAGTTCCTATTCTGTCTTATCCGTTGTCAAAATACTACTCAGCTTGTCATCCTGTACAAAATTATTGCAATTGTACAAAAACAGCACACTTGTAATTTTATTCTTATCTAACAAATCCGACACATACTTCTGATAATAATCTGCATCTACCACGATGATCTCCCTGTAATATGGAATTAAAAATGGAATCATACAGTCTGCAAAGGAATCCTTCACCAGAAGCAGCCGATCCGTGCTGTCTGCTGTCGTGCGGATATCTATTTTATCATAATCTCCACCGAGAAATACTTCATACGCATCAGGTTCGTCCAGTTTTGTACGGTCATAAAGCTCTGCTGTCTTTATGCCCTCAGACTCATAACTTGCCACCATCTGCGTGTTGTCGGAAGCATTTTCCGTTAAATATGCGTATATCGGTTCACGGTATCCGCTTTCAAATCCACTTGTTCGGGAAAGATTTCCACTGAAATCACCGGTCACTACATAAGGTTTTAAAGCCGGTGCTTTCGAAGTGTCAAGCCCCAGATCTGAAGCAATCTGCTGCCATACAAGACTAGCTCCAAGTGTTGTCCAGCGGGAATCTGTGTGGTAATAAATTTCCTTATCTTTATTCGCATTTAGAACACCTTGTGCATCAATCCAGTTCACACTGTCTCCAAGCATGCTCTGAATCTGTGCAATCTGCACTGTCTGATCTTCCACCGGAGCATAAGAAGGAAGCTTATCTGCCCATACATTTGCGGCGTCCGGAATCAATGCCATATACATCGGCACATCGGAATAATCCTCGGCAAGCGCTGTAATCGCGTCCACATTTGCCTGAACCTTCTTTTCATCCAGCTTGTTAATATCCGCCAGAAGATACTGGTTCTTTCCTCGGTACACACCGTTCACATCCCGTCTTCCAAGAACTGTATCCAGTTTCGCCTGGGTATCTTTCACCGTCTCTTTGAAAAATGTCCTTCCTGCTCCTGTCACATTCACAAGACACAGGATCATGATCACGGCTGCGAATACAAATACTGCACTTCTGCCTCGCTCCAGACGTTTTTTATTCTTTTCTTTTTTATCTTTCTTTCCAAATACCAGAATCTTCTTCCAGATAAGATTCGGAAGTGGTGTACTTGCAAGAAATGCCACTACAAGAACGAACACATTTCCAAGGAAAAGATATCTTCCCATGATACCAACCACATCTCCTCCGCCAAATCCAAACATCACTTTCAGATAACCAAATGACGCTGCCGGTGTTTTACCGAAGAAAAATACCCATCCAAGTGCTGTAAAAAACCATGTATAAATCTGTCCAAGCACAGGTGGTAATCTCTTTAAAAATGGCAGTGCATAACGCTCCACGATCTGCCAGAATGCAAGGTAGATACCCCAGAGCAATCCACCTGTGACCGTTACCTGCCACGGTGCATTCTTCCACATACCTGCATACCAAAGTCCCATCAGAATTCCGGATACAAGTGTTCCAAGCCAGCCGCCCCAGAGTGGTTCACAGATGTAATCCCAGAACCATGCAAAAACAGAGCTGTTAAAACGGCGTACAAATGTTGTTATGTTACGTGCTACATATGGATAGCGGAAATTTTTCTTCACATCAAATCCAAGCATTCTGCAAAGTCCCACTGCCATATCACAGTATCCACTGAACGCAAAGTAAATCTGGAACATGAAGATTGCACATCCCAGCCATGCACCAAACACAGACAACTCGCCTGCCTTCAACGACATGATCTTGGTGAATGAATCTGCCAGGTAATCTGCAATGATAACTTTCTTTGCAAAACCACATACAAATAAAGTAATTCCTTCGCCAGCCTTTGCCCAGGACAATTTGCGAGTCTTTAATTCCTTTCGGATCTGCGGATATTTTACGACCGGTCCTGCCAGGAACAACGGAAACATTGCTATGTAAACAGCAAAATCCAGAATACTTTTCTGAGCCTTTACATTTCCCCGGTGAATCTCAATCAGATAAGAAAGCACCTGTAAGATGCAGATTCCTATTCCGACCGGCACTTCCGAAATAAAGCCCACACGTTGTCCGATAAATGCAAAGAACACATATACTATAATATTGATCAGTATGCTTCCAGCAAATAACTGCTCCGTACTCCTTCTTCTTCGCATGTAGCCTTCCATCTGAATTCCTACAGCATAATTAAACAATATAAAAAATGCCAGAACGACCAGATTGACCGGGGCTCCCCATGCAAAAAAAACTGCTCCCCCTGCAACCAGGGCAATGTCTTTTATCTTTCCCGGAAGCAGATAATACAATATGAAAATAACTGGTAAAAATACACATATAAATGCGATACTATTGAATAACATAATTTCTAAACGCTGCCTCCAGAATTTTATTAATACAAGCCTCATAATAGGCTTTTGTCATTGTACTTCCGTCCTCCCCATAATAAGAAGCGTCCGTAAGATCTGTTGTGTCTACATATTTCACTTTTTCTTCCTTACAAAGAGCCTTCAAAGCTTCATTGTATGAAGTTACATCCAGCGCGGTACTCATCTTGGACGAACTACTATCATCTGATGATGTATCACTATCACTATTGCTCTTAGAATCTGTGCTGCTCTTAGAATCTGTACTGCTCTTAAAATCCGAGTTGTCAGTTGTATCTTTAGCATCTGAATCAGTATCTGAATCTGAATCGGCTGAACCTGTCGCATCACCTGTACTTGTCAGTGACAGGTATGCCGGGATACTGCATACATAAACTTTCGTATCCGGCAATGCTGCTTTCACCTGCTCAACAAAGCTTTTGTAATTCGCTGCAAATGCATCCGCTGTCTCTCCACTAACTGCTACATCTCCTCTTCCGATACAGAGGATAAGCTTCTGTGGTGCAGTCTCTGCTTCTGTTACGGCTGTCAAAAGCTCATTTAATCCGGAACCTTCCGCATCGCTGACCGTTGCTCCATCCTTTGACTTCACCTGCGACTTACTCAAGATGTCATTCTGTCTGAAGCCAAGTGCAATACTATCGCCAAGCACAATGCAGCCATCCATTTTTTCTTTTGCAGACTTTGCTTTCCACGCTGCCGCCTCATCTGCTTCTGTCTGCTCTAATTCCTGAATCTTGGCATCAATCTTCTGAACATTGGCATCTTCCAGTTCTGTCAGTTTCTTTACTCCTTCTGTCGCATCCACTCGCGGATTCATCATTCGCGTTCCAATAATCAGCGCACCGATCAAAAACAAGAGGATTACCGCAACAATCGCAAAACGAAGCACTTTATCCGGCTCCATTTTTTCCTTCATTTTTTCTTTATTCTTTTCAAACATTTTCATTCTCCAATAAACAAATAAACTATGTACATCTTTAAAAAGACATACATAGTTTATTTTACTTTGTATAAGAATAAAAGTCAAATTTTATAACTGTTTTATCAGATTCACCATCTCAATTGCTGATAACGCACAATCATAACCTTTATTGCCAGCTTTACTTCCGGCACGTGCAATTGCCTGTTCAATATTTTCTGTTGTAATGATTCCAAATAAAACAGGAATACCTGTTGCAAGCTCGATCTGTGCAATTCCTTTTGCTGATTCGTTACACACCAGATCATAATGAGATGTATCTCCACGAATAACTGCACCTACACAGATGACTGCATCGTACTTTCCTGACTGCGCCATTTTCTGCGCTGTAATTGGTATTTCAAATGCTCCCGGCACCCATGCTGCTGTAATATTTTCTTCTTCTACACCATGTCTCACAAGTCCGTCAACAGCTCCGCCTAATAACTTATTGACAATAATTTCATTAAATCTGGCTGCTACGATTCCGACTTTCATTCCCTCTGGTGCTACTACTTTTCCTTCAATTACCTGAATCTGTTTCATGTTCTTCTTCCTCCTGCATTCTTTTTTATAATTGTATTTCTTTGAAAATGTGTCCCATTTTTTCCTGTTTTGTTTTCATATAATTCAGATCATATTTTTGTGGCTGGATCTCTAATGGTACTCTTTCCTTAATTTCCAGTCCGAAATCCTGAAGCCCATAGACTTTATCCGGGTTATTGGTAAGAAGTCTTAAGGATTTCACGCCCAGGTCTGATAAAATCTGAGCTCCGACCCAGTACTCTCTGAGATCTGGGGCAAATCCCAGTTGAACATTCGCCTCGACTGTATCATATCCACGTTCCTGAAGTTCATATGCTTTGATTTTATTGATCAGTCCGATTCCTCTTCCCTCCTGTCTCATGTAGAGAATGATTCCTCTTCCCTCTTCCTCCACCTGGCGCATTGCCGTCTGAAGCTGCAATCCGCAGTCACAGCGAAGAGAACCAAAAGCATCTCCGGTCAGGCATTCTGAATGGACTCTGCAAAGTACATTTTCTCCCTCCCCGATTTCTCCTTTTACCAAAGCAAGATGATGCTCTCCTGTAATGTCATTCACATATCCATGAATCTTAAATTCTCCATACTGTGTTGGAAGATCTGCCACCGCCTCTTCTTTTACATGCTTTTCATGAATTCTTAAATAATCCTGCAAATCTTTGATTGTGATAAATGTAAGATGATACTTATGAGCCAGCTCCCAGAGTTCTGATGTACGCATCATCGTTCCGTCTTCTTTCATGATTTCACAACATACGCCACATTCTTTCAGCCCCGCCAGTCTTACAAGATCTGTCGTTGCTTCTGTGTGACCGTTACGCACAAGTACACCGCCTTTTTTTGCCACCAGCGGGAATACATGGCCCGGTCTTCTGAAATCTTCTGGTCTTGATGTATCATCCACACATTTCATCATTGTATATGCACGTTCTGCTGCCGATATACCGGTTGTTGTATCTACGTGATCAATCGATACCGTAAATGCTGTTTCATGATTATCGGTATTTTCTGAAACCATCTGTGGAAAATTAAGCTTTGCTGCCAGTTCTGCACTCATCGGCGTACAGATCAGTCCCTTTGCATGCGTTGCCATAAAATTAATATTTTCCTGGGTCGCAAACTGAGCAGCACAGATCATGTCTCCTTCATTTTCTCTGTCCGGGTCATCTGTAACAAGAATGATCTTTCCATCTTGTAAATCCCGGATTGCCTCTTCTACTGTATTATATTGATACTTTTGTTCCATCTGTTCTTCCTCCGTTATTCTTTTTCTGTTGCTGTATATTTAAAATCCAAATTCTTCCAGAAACTCCATTGTAATTCCTGTCTTTTTCTCATGTTCCAATTTGGACTCTTCTTTTTTTCCAATCCCCATTAATTTTTCTACATATTTTCCGATTATGTCATTTTCCAGATTCACAAGATCTCCGGATGCTTTTTTCAGAAGTATCGTCTCTTCCCCTGTATGTGGAATGACTGATACCTGAAACCCTTCATCATCTACCTTCGCAACCGTCAGGCTGATTCCATCGATGCAGACAGACCCCTTTTCCACGATCAGATCTAATATCCGCTGTGAAGTTTTAATGGATACCCAGACTGCATTTTCCTCTTGGATCATTGACCTGATAACTCCTGTTCCGTCAATATGACCGCTCACAATATGGCCTCCGAATCTTCCATCCGCTGCCATTGCCCGTTCAAGATTTACATAACTTCCAATCTTACAATTTCCAAGACTGCTCCTTCTGATCGTCTCTGCCATGACATCTGCCGTAAATCCGTCAGGCTGCAGGGAAGTGACTGTCAGACATACTCCATTTACCGCAATACTGTCTCCGATTTTCGTACCTTCCAGTACTTTTGCTGCCTTCACCGCCAATACCCCTGAATTCCCATTCAACTGAATATAACGGACTTTTCCCACTTCTTCTACAATTCCTGTAAACATAATTCCTCCTGTTCTTTTCTTAAGACCTGACAGGTAATTTTTAGGTCTTCTCCAATCTGGCAGATATCTTTGAACTTTAGTACCGCTGCCTGAGACGGAAGCTCTATCCCAATTCCATCCACCGGAGTCCGGCTTCCTGCTCCGCCAAAGATTTTTGGTGCAATAAATGCCTGCACCTCCTGGACAACTCCGGCCCGTAATGCACTGTCATTTAAAGTTCCTCCACCTTCCAGTAAAATGCTGTCGATATTTTCTTTTCCCAGATACTCCATCAAATGCTTCAGATTAACATGTTTTTTCATATCCGGACAAAATACGATTTCCACTCCCATTGTCTGCAAAATTTCTTTTTTCTTCTCTACATTCTCCAGATCTGCATAGGCTACAATCGTCCGGTACTCCCTCGCACTTTTTACAATCTGGCTGTCCAGTGGAATTCTTAACTTACTGTCACAGATAATCCTGACCGGACTTTTAAGCCCTTCTACCCGGACATTCAGCATTGGATCATCAGCAAGTACCGTTCCTATCCCGACCATGATTCCCATATACCGATGACGCATATACTGTACTTCTCTGCGTGCGGCTTCTTGGGTGATCCATTTTGAAGCTCCTGTCTTTGTTGCAATTTTTCCATCCAACGTCATTGCATACTTCATAACTACATACGGTGTTTTGGTCGTTATATAATGAAAAAATATTGGATTTAATTCATCACATTTGTCTCTCATAAAATCTTCCACAACCGCTACACCGGCATCTCTTAATATCTTCGCTCCCTTTCCTGCCACTTTCGGATTTGGGTCTCTGGATCCAATCACTACTTTTTTTATCTTCTGCTCTAAAATTGCTTCCGTACACGGCGGCGTCTTTCCATAATGACAACATGGTTCCAATGTAACGTACAGCGTTGCCCCTTCGGCTGATTCAGTGAGAGAAGCAATTGCATTTCGTTCCGCATGCAACTCTCCGCATCTGGCATGATAGCCTTCGCCGATAATACGTCCATCCTTTACGATGACCGCTCCGACCATCGGATTAGGATTCGTCCATCCTTCTCCTTTTTTTGCAAGTTCTATTGCACGTTTCATATAATCCTGGTCTGTCACATACATTCCTTCTTTCTTTTTATCTTAGAACAAAACCCCTGCAGATGATCTACAGGGGTTTTGTTCACTGGTACTTTAATCACAACTTCATGACTAATTATCTGCGAAAGTAAATAAGCTCTGAAATGGTCTACCATCTCAGAGCCTCGATACCGCATTCATAACTAAAACTATATGTACCGTCTTCTTCTCTCATCCAGACTATACTGTCGGCTTCGGAATCTCACCGAATCATGCCTCTCGGCTCGCGGGCTTTACCGCCGGTAGGGAATCTCACCCTGCCCTGAAGATTTCTATCTTTTTTTGTATAATAATACTTTATTGCTTATTTGTAAAGAATTTTTTGACTTTTGAGAATTATTTCGCAAAAATCCATAAATTTCGTTTTATTTTTCACTGCATATTTTGTTAAAACACTTTTTCTTCTTCCAGAAATAATACGGTATTACGAATAGAAGTGTTCCTCCCCATGCAATAGGATAACTGATCAGCAAAATCTCCACCTTATGATAAATCGGAGTCAGAATCATAACCCACGGGAGTCGTATTAAAAACAATCCTCCAAATGTAAATATCGTAGGCCACAGTACATCTCCGACTCCGCGAAGTCCACCGTCCAGGTTTTCAAGCAGAATGCTGAGCAGATAACTCGGCACCAGAAACCGGAGCATATACACACCTATGTCGATCACCTTCGGATCCGTTGTGAACATGTGATACATTGGCTCACAAAATGCATACAATGTAAAGATGATCATACCTGTAAATACATAAGAAATACCAATGTTTACCCGGATACTCTTATATACCCGGTCCCACTTACCTGCGCCATAATTCTGTCCGACAAATGTTGTGACCGCAGCTCCCAGTGCACTGGATACTGTCCAGAAAATCAAATCTAATTTTCCATAAGCCGCCCATCCTGCTGCAGTATCCGTTCCAAAGCTATTGATTGATGCCTGAATGACTACATTGGTCACTCCATAAGCGCATGCCTGCAGAGCTCCCGGTATACCGATTTTCAACTCTCTTTTTAGAACACATGCTTCCATGCGAAGTTCTCTGAATTGTAGTTTCATAGAATCATAGTCTTTTGTCAAAGACCAGGTCACAAGAAATGCGCTGACACACTGGGAAAATACGGTTGCCAGTGCTGCTCCTGCAATTCCCATTTTTAATATAACTACCATGAATATATCCAGACCTATATTCAGTACACAACAGACCACCAGATAAAGAAGCGGTCTTTTGGAATCTCCGACTGCTCTCATGATTGCCGCTCCCATATTATAGACCAGCGTAAATAAGATTCCCATAAAATAAATGCGTAAATATGTAGTTGATGATGCCATCATATCCTGTGGAGTGTTCATGATCTTAAGCAGCCATGGTGTCAGCACTGCTCCCACTACAGATATTACGAGGCTGACCACAATGGAAAATAAATATGCAGTATGAAGTCCTGTATGCAGTCTTCCTTTGTCTTTCGCTCCGTAATACTGCGCAATGACAACTGCCGCTCCATTTGCCAGTCCATTAAAAAATGTAACAACAATCGTTGATAAAACAGCCGCCGGACCGCCTACGCTGGCTAATGCCGCTTTCCCCACAAAACGTCCGACGATAATCGTATCCACGGTTGTATATAATTGTTGGATTAAAGTTCCCAGCATGATCGGGAAGAAAAATATCAGAAGCTGCTTCCAGATAATCCCCTCCGTGATCGTATTTTCTTCTATTGTCTTTTTCCCCAAGTTTTTTCCTCTCTTACCTCATTGTTTCTGTATATCTTTTGCAAATCTGCGCTTATTTTCAGCCAGCACATATCCGCAAACGGCATTATGCCTTCCCCAAGTCTATGTCATATAGAAATATATTATACTCGATTTAAAATTTATTGAAAGGCTTTTTTAAAAATTAGAATTATAATGCTACAAAAATTATGCTATAATATCTCTAATAATTATCCAGAGAGGTTTTCACTATGATCGTTCTTAATCTGAAAGCAAAGGTCTGTATGTCCCACCTGCTTTTAAAACCAACATTTGATACTTTTTCCCTGATTGAGGGAGAAGTAACTACTTTTAACCGTTTCCAGGTAGATGGTAGAATCCATAAAGACTTTTTTGATGAAGCTTTTGAAAAGGAGTATTCCACCTGGGGAGAAGTGCGCGATTTTTTCTTCCAGGTAATCCGTGGAAAGAAAACTCCGTTAAATTTCAAATTCATATTATCTCTAGCAAAAGATCAGTTCGAATCCTTTCTCACTGAGCATGATCTGACCTACCGCCCTGCGGAAATCCAGGGACTGTATCTTAATTTCCGCTATGACGGACTGGCACTTCAATGCATCACCGGGACTTCCATGAATACATTTACCATGGATAAAAGCGTAGAAAAAGCCTGGGACGAATATGTCCAGAAATTCTTTGCCAGTCAGGAGCTTGATTTTGATATGGAATAGTTTTGATATATGATTATAAAAACTCCTTCCACAGTTTATCCATGGAAGGAGTTTTTCTTACATCTTGGCTTCAATTCCATTTATTCAATACTCTTGAGTGATTCTACCATATCAATCTTCTTCAATTTAAAATACATAATTCCATTTACGATCAATGAAAACAGAATTGTAAATAGCAGACTGTACATGTAACTTGAAAAGTTAATATTTCTTCCGAACATGGCTGTGTCTACTTCCACCGTATCAATGATAAAGGCATGCAGGAATTTTCCAAGCACCACTCCTACCGCCGCTCCGATGAATGTCAAAAGTACATTTTCACGATATACGTGTTCTGCCACTTCCAGATCATAAAATCCTAGTACTTTCAAGGTCGCCAGTTCCCTCTGCCGCTCCGTGATATTAACAGTATTAAGGTTATATAGTACGACAAATGCAAGCATTCCTGCAGAAATGATCAGTACTACAATAACCAGATTCAGACTTTTTAGCATATCGTCCAACTGTTTTTCAATATCACGCATATAGCTGACGCTAAGCGCTCCGTCCTGAGTCAGAATGTCTTCACCAATCTTGTTATAGTCTTCCTGCGTATCTCCTTTTTGTCCTGCAAAGAAAATACTGTTATATTCCGAATTCTCACCATACACTTTTTCATAATAAGAAGGAGTGAAGAAAATATAGTGTCCCATATAGTTCTCGCAAATATGGGCAATTTTTACTTTCTTGTTACCATTCTCTTCGTCTTTAATTTCAATGGTATCCCCTGCTTTTGCATTCAAAAGCTTTCCGGTTTTCTCAGAAATAATGACACCTTCATCATCAAGCGTATATTCCTCTTTTGATTTCCGGTCGTGGAAATCAAAATAATCTTTTACGTCTTTCGGTTCCGAAAATACGACCTGATAAGTATCACGTTTATTCTTTCCATTGACAAGTGTTACATTCTTCATGCTGGTCTGCATATAATGACTGATGTCCGAATCGTCCTTCATATAATCCAGGAGATTCTGTCTTGTCTCATCTGAAATGTCTTCTTTCAGGTAGACACTTCCATCATACATCTGAATATCCCGGAACTGCAGTTCTGCAATTTCATAACAGGAATCTTTGATTCCATATCCAACCAGCATCAATCCCATACAACCGCCAATTCCAAAAACTGTCATAAAGAATCGTTTCTTATATCTGGTTAAGTTACGGATACAAGACTTCCATGTGAAACTTAAATGTTTCCAAATAAATTTTATTCTTTCTAAGAAAACTCTTTGTCCATTTTTAGGTGCCGGTGGGCGCATCAGTACTGCCGGCTGTGCTACAAGTTCTTTGTAACACGCAAAAAATGTTGCTGCCATTGTACATACAATTGCTGCCGCCGCTGCCATCCAGGCATAGATCCATTGGTATGGGACCAGAATATGTGTAATATGCTGATATAATATTCCATATGCATAGACAATGATATATGGCAATATCTTTTCACCAATCAGCACGCCCAATACACTGCCGCCTGCTGTCGCGATCAACGCATATCCAAGATATTTCTTCGCGATGGACATCTTGCTATATCCAAGTGCTTTCATGGTTCCGATTGCTGTTCTTTGTTCTTCTACCATTCGCGTCATGCTGGTCAGACTAATCAGCGCCGCGACAAGAAAGAATAATACCGGGAAGACACGGCCAATTGCACCTAGACGCTCCGCGTTTTCTCCGTACCCGGAATACTCAGTCAAAGTATCACGGTCATAGACATACCAGGTTGGTTTTTCGATGTCCTGAATCTTTGCCTCTGCGTCCGCAATTTTCTGTTCGCCTTCTGCAATCTTCTGGGCAGCCTCCTCTTCACCATTGGCATACTCAATTTTTGCCTCTGCAACTTTCGCTTCATTTTCCGCGATTTCTGCCGCTCCCTCTTCCAGCTTCTTCTCCTGCTTTCGAATTTCAGCCCATCCGGACTGAATCTGGGATTTTCCACTTGCAAGCTGCTGCGGAACACCATTTAAAGAAGCCTTCGCAGCGTCAAGCTCTGACTTCGTCTGAGCCAGAGTTGCTGCAGTGTCATCAAGCTGCTTCTGGGCAGCATCCAGTTCGGCTTTACTCTCATCATATTTCTGCTGTTCAATGGAAATCTTCTGCTGCATGCCAGCTTCTTTTTCCTTAAGCTCGGTAAGCTGTCGTTCATATTGTTCTTTTTGCAACTTCTGCTCTTCTGTAAGCTGATCCTCAGGTATTTGGTCAAATGCTGACAATTCAGAATTTACTGTCTCGATCCCCTGCTGAATTTTCGTCAATGTCTGCTGGTCTGCCTGAATCATCTGCTGAAGCGCTGCAAGTCCTTCTCTTCCAGTCTGGATTTTCGCCTCAGCTTCCGGTTTCGCAGCCTCATATTGTGCAAGTCCGGCTTCATATTGCGCCTCACCTTCCTGAAGCTGTGCAAGTCCGGCATTATATTGATTCTGTGCCTGTTCCAGTTCGCTTTCTTTTTTGCTCAATGTATTCTTAGCACTGGCAATCTGCTTTTTACCACTGGTGATCTGTGCTTTTCCACTCGTCAACTGCTCCTCGGCGTCTGCTATCTTAGCCGCCGCATCCGCAAGTTCCGAAGCTGCATCCGCTCTGCCCTGCTCCAGTTCTTCTCTCGCCTCGTCAATCTTCTCTTGTGCTTCATTTACCAGCTCCTGCTTTCGAATTTCGGCTCGTTCGTCCGTAATATCTTCAATCTGATCCAGGACTTTCTCTACTTTCTTATCATATCCGTCCGTAAATGCTACTTCATTTTTTGCACCTTTGACCTGTACATATACTTCCGTGTATACGTCCATATCAAACGTCTCTTCCGGCACCATGACAAATGCACTGATAGTTCCGGTACCAATCGTTGCACTTCCGCGGCCATAAGAAATGTACATCGGACTGCTGCAAAGGCCGACAACTTTCAGCGTATCTGTCGTCAGAGTATCTGTAACCTCATCAGACGTTCCGGAACGCAATTTAATTGTATCTCCGACCTTATATCCTGCATCCTGGTCTGCCAGACATTCCCCTGCTTTTTGGGGCATCCGTCCGTCACTTAACTTCACCTGATTCATCTCATCCTGTAAAGATATCACATGCAGAACTTTTTGTTTCTTATCTACGACCTGCATGAAGTCCGCGCTGTACGCGCCCTCTGCATGTTCTACTCCGTCGATTTTCAAAATCGCGTCCACATCGTCCTGTGTCACGCCATATGTACTGAGCGCTTTAATATCCATAAGATTGCTTTCATCAAAATATGTATCTCCCGTCAGTCTCATATCCGGCTCCGATGCACGAATTCCTGAGAAAAATGCAACACCCAGTGCCACAATAAATAAAATAGACAGGAAACGCCCCGGACTCTTTCGGATCTCCATATAGAAATCTTTATGTGTTGGTTTCATTTTCATATGTAATGCCTTTCTTTACCACTCAATCGTCTCGACTGGAACTGGGTGTTCGTTCACTATCATCTCTGATACCATACCATTCTTTATCTTAATGACACGGTCCGCCATTGGAGCAATTGCAGAGTTGTGTGTAATCAGAATTACAGTCATCCCCTTTTCCCTGCAAGTATCCTGCAAAAGTTTCAAAATCGCCTTACCTGTATTGTAATCCAGCGCTCCTGTCGGCTCGTCACACAGCAAAAGCTTCGGATTCTTTGCAAGCGCTCTTGCAATGGAAACTCTCTGCTGTTCTCCACCAGATAACTGCGCCGGAAAATTATCCAGACGCTCACCAAGTCCTACATCTTCCATAACCTCCTGGGCATCCATAGGATTCTTACAGATCTGAAGAGCTAATTCTACATTTTCAAGTGCAGTCAGGTTCGGGATCAGATTATAAAACTGAAATACAAAACCAATGTCATCTCTTCTATATGCTGTCAATTGTCTCGGTGAATACTGTGCAATATCTTTTCCGTCTACGATCACACGCCCGGAGCTTGCCGTATCCATTCCTCCAAGAATATTCAATACTGTCGTCTTTCCGGCACCACTTGGCCCTACCACAACCGCAAATTCTCCCCTCTCAATCTGGAAATCAATACCGGCCGCGGCCATAATCTGCACCTCGCCCATCTGATATATTTTCTTCACATCCTCAAGGGATACAAAACTACTCATAATCTTCCTCCACTTCCTCCGTTGACACCCAATCCTCTTCCCTTACCGTTTTTTCACCTTTCCCTGATTCAGCCATCAATGCTAATTCTGCTTTCATTCTATCATAATCTTTCATATCCAAAATCACGTACTCACCTCTGCCATTTTTAGTCAAAAATACCGGAGCACCTTCACTTGTTTCTTTTAAAACTTCTGTATAATTTCTCAAATCAGAAATTGGTTTTATATTTGGCATTTTCACCGCTTCCTTTCAGTTCTTTTTCTTAGTATAACAATTCTTTTTCTTCTTTACAATTAAATTCACACGTTAATTTTACAGCAGTAAAAAATCATAATGCATTTCAGCTCCAAGTACTTTATACTATTATTAAGAACTACTAATGTCATTTTTCTATAAATTATAAAGATTGGAGTTTGCCATGGAATTACTTATGAACACTCAGAAAGAATGTCAGCAACTGGAAGTATACGGGGAATATTTGAAGAAAATACCAGAACTGCTGAAACAATTAGAAACTGTTGAGAAAATGTATCAGAAAGCTGTGTTAGAAGAAGCCATGCTGAAAGACAAGCCTCTTGATAATCACAGTGTCCAGTTCTATGCAGAACGCCTGCACAGAATCAAAGAACAATGCGAGATTCGCTCCGCAGACATCCGTCAGCAATGCACACTTATCCTCGAACTCAAAAGCCAGATAGAAGCCGAAAGTAGTGTATTGAAAGCGTTGCAACCTTAATAAGCAGCTTCGTGTCAGCATGTAAGTTTTATTGATTATATACTACCGGAAACTGCAGAACAGAAAATCCACCTGATTTTTCTGACTGAATGCATTATTTTTCCACTTCTTTCGGCGCATAACTTGTGAAAAGTTCCAGTTCGCCAATAACTATAAAAAATCCAGACTATTTTTTCGACTTCAGAGCGATGTAAATGAGACTGTAGGAAAAGTGAAAGTCTTTACTTGCACTTTTCCTGCTTTATCAGGCTCATTGGAATGCCCCGCTCTGCGGAGGATAAAATAGTCTGGATTTTTATTATGTTATATAATTTCAACTGAACTTTTCAAAAATTACTCCCGCCCATCGAAGCAATACGTACATACCTGACTTGGATCAATTCCAATAGACTCTAAAAGATCGTCCAGTCTATGGTATCTTAGTGACGTAAAGTTCTGGATTCTTCGAATTTCTTCGATCATATTTGCATAGCGGTCGGAGCATGGATCTGAATACTCTTTTAATACCTCTGCAGATACTTCTCCGCCTTCCTGCTCCTGAATGACTCTTCTCGTGATCAGATCCATCTCGGATTTCGATCTTGAGAAGTTCAGGTATTTACATCCATAAAGAAGCGGTGGACATGCCGGGCGGATATGCACTTCCTTCGCTCCGCTTCTATATAAAAACTCTGTTGTCTCACGAAGCTGTGTTCCACGGACGATCGAGTCATCGATCAAGAGTAATTTCTTGTCTTCAATCAGAGCCTGTACAGGGATCAGCTTCATTCTCGCGATCAGGTCACGCTGACTTTGGTTGGTCGGCATAAATGATCTCGGCCATGTCGGTGTGTATTTGATAAATGGTCTTGCATACGGAATTCCTGATTCGTTTGCATATCCGATTGCATGAGCAATACCTGAATCCGGCACACCTGCTACAATATCCGGATGCACACTATCTCCATCACGCTTTGCCAGCATACTTCCGCAACGGTAACGCATTTCCTCAACATTTACCCCTTCATACGCAGAAGTCGGATATCCATAGTATACCCACAGGAAAGAACAGATCTTCATCTTGCCAGTTCTTGCCGGGCGTATTTCTTCTACTCCCTCCGATGTCACATAGACGACCTCGCAAGGTCCCAGTTCCTTATAATCGGTATAGCCCAAGTTAATATAAGCATGACTTTCAAATGATAGACAGTAAGAATCATCCTTCTTACCTATCACAAGAGGTGTTCGCCCATACCTGTCCCTTGCACCATAGATTCCTTCTTTTGTCATGACAAGCATCGTCATAGAACCATCTACAACGTCCTGTACATATTTGATTCCTTCTACTATGGATTCTTTCTCACAGATTAGCGCCGCCACAAGCTCTGTCACATTGATCTGCCCGTTAGTCATTTCCTGAAAATGTGAATGATCCTTCTCAAACAGACCTTTTAACAGTTCCTCATAGTTATTAACTTTTCCGACTGTTGTGATTGCAAAGCTTCCAAGGTGTGACTGAATCAAAAGTGGCTGCGGATCATAATCGGAAATACAGCCAATTCCAAGATATCCTTTCATTTCTGACACATCATGATCAAACTTTGTACGGAATGGAGAATTCTCTATATTATGAATGGCACGGTAAAATCCATCCTCTCCATAAACTGCCATTCCTCCTCGTCTTGTGCCAAGATGTGAGTGATAGTCTACTCCGTAAAATAATTCCAGGACACAGTCCTGCTTTGATGCTACACCAAAAAATCCTCCCATGGCGACCTCCTTATATACTCTTTTGTTTTTATAACTATTTATTCCATGCAAAAAAGTAACCCGGCAAAAGCCAGGCCACTCTTTTTACTTTAACATCTCACGAAGCTTCTGGTTGACCAGTCCGGGATTTGCTTTCCCCTTCATTGCTTTCATCGTCTGACCTACCAGTGCTCCAAGTGCCTTCTCTTTTCCACCCTTATAGTCTACTACAGCCTGTGGATTATCTGCAATAACTTTTTCGAGAACTTCTATAAGTGCTCCTTCGTCATTGACCGTTTTAAGCCCGTGTTCTTCAACATACTTTTCTGGATCTACATTTTCCTCGAACACATGATCAAAAACTTCTTTCGCCACCGAGCTGTTGATTGTTCCTGCATCTGCAAGCTCGATTAGTTTCGCAAGGTTCTCCGGTGTAAATGTAATATCTTCTGATTCCATGTTATGTTCTTTTAAGAGCCGCATCGTCTCCACCATGAGCCAGTTGGAAACTTTCTTAGGTTTTCCACATAAAGCAGTTGTTTCTTCAAAGATATCCGCCATATGTTTAGATTCTGTGAGGATTTCTGCATCATATTGTGGAATATCGAACTCTTTCTTGTAACGCTTTAATTTTTCCTCACGGAATTCCGGCTGTCGTTTCTTAACCCGGTCAATCCATTCCTGGCTGATAACAATCGGGACAAGATCCGGTTCCGGGAAGTAACGGTAATCCTGTGCATCTTCTTTGGAACGCATTGCATGTGATGATTCTTTGTTGTCATCCCAGCGTCTCGTCTCCTGAACAACTTTCTTTCCGGCTTCCAGAAGCTCAATCTGACGCTCCCGTTCTCCTTCGATGGCTCTTGCAATTGCCTTAAAGGAGTTCAGGTTCTTCATCTCCGTTCTTGTTCCGAATTCACTGGTTCCCATTTCACGAACGGACAGGTTCACGTCCGCTCTCATAGAGCCCTCCTGCAATTTGCAGTCAGAAGCACCAAGATATTGAATAGTTGTACGAAGTTTTTCCAGATATGCAATAACTTCCTCAGAAGAGCGCATATCCGGCTCCGATACAATCTCCACAAGCGGTACACCGCTTCGGTTGTAATCTACCAGTGATGTATCGTCCCACTCGTCATGGATCAGCTTACCGGCATCTTCCTCCATATGCATTTCATGGATCCGTATTTTTTTCTTCGTATCGCCAACTTCGATCTCTACATAACCATTTCTTGCGATTGGTAAATATAACTGGGAAATCTGATAGTTCTGTGGGTTATCCGGATAGAAGTAATTCTTACGGTCGAATTTGCATACTCTTGTAATATCACAATGTGTCGCAAGTCCGATTCCCATTGCATACTCTACTACCTGTCTGTTCAGTACCGGAAGGGAACCTGGCATACCAGTACATACCGGACATGTGTGGGTATTTGGCGCACCTCCGAACTGAGTGCTGCAACCACAGAAAATCTTTGTCTTTGTCGCAAGTTCTACGTGAACCTCAAGTCCAATGACTGTCTCATACTGCTTTGCCATAACTATCTTCCCTCCTTCACAAACTGTGGTGCTTCATAAGTTCTTGTCTGTTCAAATGTGTAGGCTGCCTGGATAATTTTTTTCTCCTGGAAGCAGTCTCCGATAAGCTGCATGCCGACCGGAAGACCTTTGGAATCTTTTCCTACCGGAATACTGATTCCAGGAAGTCCTGCCAGGTTCACGGAGATTGTGTAAATGTCACTCAAATACATTTTCATCGGATCACTTAAGCTCTTTCCAAGCTCTGGTGCCGTTGTCGGAGCCGCCGGAGCCACGATCATATCATATTTTGCAAATGCTTTGTCAAATGCCTGTTTAATCAGTGCCTTTGTACGAAGTGCTTTCAGATAGTAAGCATCATAATATCCAGAGCTTAATACAAAAGATCCAAGCATGATCCTGCGCTTTACTTCTGCTCCGAATCCTTCGGAACGTGTCTTTTTGTACATGTTGTGAAGTCCTTCGTATTCTTCTGTGCGGTAACCATATTTTACGCCATCAAAACGTGCCAGGTTGGAACTTGCCTCAGCATCTGCAATAATGTAGTATGCCGGAATCGCATATTTCACAAGACTTAAGTCAAATTCTTCTACAACTGCGCCTTTTTCTTCCAGAATCTTCACTGCATTTAAAATCTGCTCTTTTACGTCTGCGCTTAATCCATCCCCAAAGTAATCTCTCGGAATACCAATCTTCATACCTTTCACGTCGTCTGTCAATGCCGAAGTAAAGTCATATTCCCGCTCCACGGAAGTACTGTCTTTTACATCATGAGAAGCGATTGTCTCAAGGATAGTCGCACAATCTGTCACATCTTTCGCAATTGGTCCGATCTGATCCAGCGAAGAACCGTAAGCAATCAGTCCGTACCTGGATACCGTTCCATAAGTCGGTTTAATCCCCGTTACACCACAAAATGAACTCGGCTGACGGATAGATCCACCTGTATCAGAACCAAGTGCATAAGCGCACTCACCTGCTGCCACTGCTGCGCAGGAGCCACCTGAAGAACCGCCTGGCACATGTCCCAGATTCCATGGATTTCTTGTCACTCCATAATAAGAAGTCTCGGTTGTACTTCCCATGGCGAATTCATCCATATTAGTCTTTCCGATTATGACTGCACCGGCTTTTTCCAAGTTCAAAACTGCCTCTGAAGTAAAGGTTGGAACAAAATTTTCCAGAATTTTGGAACTGCAAGTTGTTCTCGTCCCTTTCGTGCACATATTATCCTTGATTGCCACCGGAACACCTGCAAGAGGACTCAGAAGTGTTCCGTCATCGATCATCTTCTGAACTTCTTCGGCACGCTTTAATGCACCCTCTTTATCAATGGTCACATAGCTGTGCACATCATTCTCTACCTTTTCAATCTGATCTAGATATGCCTGCGTGGCTTCCGTAACTGAAATTTCTTTTGCTTTTATTTTCTTTCCGAGTTCCACTGCTGTCAGACTCATAATATCCATAACTCGTCTCCTCCTATCCGATTGTCTTCGGCACCTTGAAGCTCTGATCCTTCATAAGTGGTGCATTCGCCAATGTATCACTGCTGCCATCACCATTTGTCACAACGTCTTCGCGAAATACATTATTCACCGGAAATACATGAGACATCGGTTCAATTCCATCCGTGTCGAGTTCATTTAATACATCAATGTAGTCCAACATTTTTTCCATATCTGCCTTGGCTTCTTCTTTCTCTTTCTCTGAAAGTTCCAGCTTCGCCAGAATACCCACATACTCAATGGTCTCGTCTGAGATTTTGTTTGCCATTTTAAGCACCCTCCTGTCTGCCAGTTATCTTACATCTTAATTCTTATCTCTAATAATTGTAATATTCATAATAATCCGTCGTTGATATATGCTCGCTTGGAGTCAGTCGGAGTTCCATATTGTCATCTAATGTAATCTGCGCATTTTTCGGAAGAACAAGATTCTTATATTCCTTTCCGTCTGTGCAATTCTCGCCCAGATACAGATTTTTTGTCTCCATAGATTCACCATATTCTGTATAAATATCAACGTCCACACTGCCTTCTCCACTGACCAGTATGAGATCATACACCCCTGCCGGAAGGTCAGGACCTACGGTCAGGTCTTTTTTTACTACCAAAGGCTCTTGTCCTGCCAGTGGATTATTTTCATAAAGAATGTTTTCTGTCTGCGCATTATCTGAATAAAGTGTAATCGTTGTCTGTGAAGAAATGTGAACAATCGCTCCATTGTATAATCTTAAGTCATCCAGATAATCACCGTCTGTCCGCCCTGCATATTCATAAAGGTAAAATCCGCTGTCCCAGTCATCAACCTGGACCGTATCGTAATCATAAGATACATCCGCCTGATAATTTCCTTCCGGAATGTGCACACCGACCACATAGTCACCACTGGTCAGCTCAAAACTTACACTCTCACCATCTGCCGGAAGTTCTTTTGTCACATTTTCATACGGGTCACTTCTTGTATAGTCTTGTGTATTCTCCTGGTATCCGCTGATTACATCATCTAAAATATCACTGACCATCGGTTGGAAAATACCAAAAAATACATTGAAGATGACAATGACTGCTATAATCTTACTGATAATCCTTCCCGGCTTTTTCTTCTTACCGACTTTCTTACGCCCTGTACTTCCTGTATTTCCAGAGTAAGTAGTTGTACTCCCCTGCCAGGACTGATCCTGCTGCCTGTTGTTATCTTTTTGACTCCCCTGCCAGGACTGTCTCGATGTATTTGGCTTCGGCTGTTTCTCCGGCTTCTCATTCTTGCCATAATGCACATGAGTCAATGGTTCATGATCACATTCACTTTGGTTTATTCGATAATTTTTATCGGATTTGTTATTGTCTAATCCACACTCCGTACAGATTCCATTACTATTCAGTTTTCCTCCACATAAAGAACATCTCTTTCCAAACATAGCTTCTTCCATCCTCTCTGCTCATTTCGCTCCCGGGTGGTTAAGCAGGTACATTTCCACTTTTATGGGGGAGCATAGATGAGAAGAACTGTCTGGGAATTCTCTATGGCTCCAGTCTGCTTAAGTCTCTTGGGAATAATGTTGTTTCTCTTACATTATCCTCCCCAAGCAGCTGCATCGTCAAGCGTTCCAGTCCAATTCCCAGTCCTCCGTGTGGCGGCATGCCATGTTTAAATGTAGCTAGATACTGATCCATACCTTCTGTCGTCATGCCTCTTACTTCAATCTTCTTTAGAAGTGTCTGATAATCGTGGATTCTCTGACCTCCGGTCGTAATCTCAAGACCACGGAAGAGAAGATCAAAGCTCAGTGTATATTTCGGATCCTCCGGATCGTCCATCGCGTAAAATGGACGCTTCTTGGACGGATAGTGCGTAACAAATACAAAATCGCTGCCCCACTCTTCTTTTGCATATTTTCCGATCAGTACTTCTTCTTCCGGCTCCAGATCAAATGGGTTACGCATCTTGTGATTATATTTCTCAGCTACCAGCTCTTTGATCTCACTGAATTTTACTGCCAGAATCTGATCTACTTTCGGAAGTTCCACATTCAGAATCTTCAGTTCTCTGGCATAATCTTTTTTTAAAAGTTCCATGGCATACTGGAGAAATCCTGTCTCCATTCCCATAATATCCTCAAATCCATCAATATAGCCAATCTCGAAGTCCAGACTCGTATATTCGTTCAAATGTCTCTTCGTATTATGCTTCTCAGCACGGAACACCGGCGCCGTTTCAAATACCCGGTCAAACACACCGACCATCATCTGTTTGTAGAACTGAGGACTTTGCTGGAGCACTGCCGGGCGGTGGAAATATTCCAGCTTAAATAAGTTTGCACCACCTTCTGCACTTTTGGCTCCAATCTTCGGTGTATGAATTTCAGTAAATTCCTGACTATATAGAAAATCACGAAATGCTCTTGTCAGTCCTTCCTGAATCCGGAATTTTGCACGCTCCCTGATATTTCTAAGAGAAATGGAACGATAATTTAACTTTGCCTCCAGAGAAGTGTTTAATTTCCACTTGGAAATTGCAAGCGGCATCATCTCATCTTCCGGCTGACTTAAGATTTTAACTTTTTTCATGCGGATTTCAATGCCATTCGGCGCTTTTTCATTCTGCTCAAGCACCCCTTCGACTTCAAGCGTTGATGCTTCTTTGATTTCTTTCAGATCAAATGTGGCACTGCCTTCTTCGTATACACACTGGAGCAGGCCTTCTCTTTTTCTTAAGATTACAAATGCAACTGTCCCCATATCACGGATTGTATGCACTGCACCATTGACTTTTACTGCCTCGCTGGTCTTTGCATTTAAAAGTTCTGTAATCTCCAATGTATCTTTCTTCTTTACGCCTGTCTGGTATTCCATGACTGTTTCCCTCCTGTTAAATTTTGTTCCATTTTATTACTCTTTTAATATTTTTCTTTCAGAAAGTATCTTTCTTAATGCAAAAAGTCCCGGAATACATAATCGTATTCCGGGACGGATTATCTTAATATCCGCGGTACCACCCGCTTTTGAACTCGTCTTTGAATTCATCTCTCGCACATAACGCGTGCCAGCGTACTGCTCTACCTGCAATTGCTGTAAATTTAAACCTGAATTGCTTTCGCTCAGTCTGCTCCAGAGTGTTCCCTATTGTTCCTTTCCCTCAAATGACGCTCTCAGTCGGTGGCGTCATATTCCTGTCAAGTTATCACGAACAGAGTCTCTTTCTTTGCATTTTTTATACTGTCTCTAAAAAGATGCTCTTATGTTAGCACATGTTTTTTTTCTTTGCAAGACATTTTTTCAACTTTTTTATGTTCTTTTTTTGTTCTTTTCCTTTCTTTCAATCTTCTCTTAGACAATTCCTCTCAAAGCTGGCTGTGGATTACTGTTGAGTTTCAAGAATGCCTCGGCATTCTTGCTGCGAGGTGTGAGTCATCTTCCAGTTGATATAATACACAAGTGCATCAATAAACTGCGCGCTTCCAGGACATTTCTTCGCACCAAATCCCATAATCTCCACCATATATTCCCGGTTGTTCTGCCACCCCACTTCTACAACCTTCCGGATTGCCCGCTCTACTTTTCTTGGCGATTCGTCATAGATTTGTCCAATAACAGGATAAATATCAGCCATAATGCACAGCGGCTCTCTCATGTACTGATCCGCCAGTCTGACCGCCACTGGTAAATATGTATACCCTTTATATTTTGGCGTAATATTGCATTTCGATAAAACTTGTAATGTTGCATTCTCCATGTTACGTCCCCCCTGATTCTGTAGTTGATTTAAAAAAATGCACTTGATATAATACTTACATAAAGTATTATATCCAACTACTAAGCTAATTACTTAACCGAAATTTACGACTTTTTTTCAACATCATTTTATAAATGGTCAGTTTTTTGTCCATTATTCCAGCAAACAAAAAAGGGGAAATCGAGACAAATATGACGAAAAATGTATTATTGGACTGTTTTGTCCAGAATTTGGAAAAGGAACGTTTAAATCTTGGAATGACACAGGCAGAATTTGCATCCAAACTGGAAATTTCAGTGTCTACTTACAAAAATATCATTTCTCGGAGGACTGACAAAATTGATATCATGATCGCCATGCAAATCTACAAACTGACAGGGCATTTTCTTTATGAGTTATTTGGAAATGATAATCCGGAAATGGAATGTCTGAAAAAGTTTCGTCTGTTAAATAATCGCCAGAAGGCATACATCAGTGGCAAGATTGATTTCGAACTGGAAATGATGAGTCACGAGCAGGATTCAGAAAATATGCTGGATGTTCTTGTACTGACCGGCAACATGGAAGATGGTATGGTACTGGATTCTGCGAATGAAGAACGTATCTACTGTCCAGAATATATTAAGAAATATGGTGAACGCCTGCATTGTGGCATTCGCATTACTTCCAACCACCTTAATCCTGTGTATGTCAGAAATGATATCCTGGGAATTTCAAAGAAACCTCCGCGTGACGGTGACACCTGTATCCTGATCCACAAGCCGACCGGCCGCGCATTTATCCGCAAGATGCAACAGGGAAATCCTTGTCAGCTGCTCCCGATCAACGGTTATGGCGATATTATCACAGTTGACCCGAACAATCATACCGATATGGTACAATGGCTAAAATTCGGAGTCGTGATTGCAGTCCTGCGACGCTAACTAATTTCAATTGATTGTTTTTTTAGCAAAAGCGCCACACAGATTCAAGGCTTTCTTTCGTCACCTGTCTGTGTGGCATTTTTATTATTTTAAGAGGTCGTATTTCTATCTATGTATTTATTTTCCGTCTTGGAGTACACAATCTTCTGCGCTTTATAAAGGCTCTGATATCCAGACAGCAGATAGCTGACTGCTATTACGGTACAGAAATACGGCATTCCTGCAAATCCAAACAGCTCAAATGCAATCAGAAGGGAGCTGATCGGACTGTTTGTCACAGCACAGAACACGCCTACCATGCCACACGCTGCACAGATATCTACCGGCAAGCCAAATATCGGTGCCAGTGCGGAGCCGAATGTCGCCCCAATAAACAGTGACGGGACTATCTCACCGCCTTTAAAACCAGAACAAAGTGTGATACATGTAAATAGTATTTTCAGCAAAAAAACCCACAATTTCTGCGGTTCTGCAAAGCTCTGCGCAATCGTACCTCCACCAAGCCCCAGATAGGTATCTGTTCCCGTAATCTTCCACAAAAGAACGACTGTCACACCTCCAACAAACACACGAAGGTACGGATTCTGAAACCATTTTTTCAACTGCTTTTCAAAAATATGTAACATCACGCAAAACAGCGCTCCGGCAAATGCAAAACAGATTGCCAGAAGAATTGCTTTTCCCCACGCGATTCCATAAAAATTCGGAACTTCTTCTACGGGATACGGCGCAGTCAATGTCCGAACTCCCATAAAGATTGAAATCCGCTCTCCGATAAATGCGGAGAACACGCACGGAACGAGCGCTGCATAATACATAATCCCGACGCTGATAACCTCCATCGGGAACACTGCTGCTGCCATCGGCGTTCCAAATAGTGCTGCAAAAGCTGCGCTCATACCCGCCAGCGTCATAATACGTTTATCACTCTCATTCAAATGTATCTTACGTCCCAGCCAATTTCCGAGGCTTGCCCCAAACTGAAGTGCCGCACCTTCCCGGCCGGCAGAACCTCCAAACAAATGCGTCAAAGCTGTCGCAATCAAAATCAATGGTGCCACTCTTCCCGGCATCGTATTCTGATCTGACCGTACTACCATAAGCACCATATCTGTTCCGGCATTCTTCTCTTGCCCCGTAACATGATAAAGAAAAACAATCATGAGACCTGCAAAAGGCAGCAGATATACCATCCACATATGCCCCATACGAAAGTCCGTTGCCCACGTGATCAGATTCGCAAATGCACTGGCGATGACACCGATCACACCGCCAATCACAATCGATAATAGAATCCATTTCACCAGACTCCCTAACAATATTCTCCACGCATGAAACATATGCATGAGCTCCTTCTTCACCTTCTCCATTTCCATCTCACTTCCTCTATTCCTGTATTGTTAAAATTATAAACGCACGGATTCAAAACTTGGCTATATGCAAATTTGAATTGCACCTATAATAACCAGTTTTTTATCCGTGCGCCTTATAAATACCTCACCTTATGAGCCTGACGGAATATATGGTCTGAGTGCCCCGGCAACATTACTGATCGGCATTGTCTGAAGCCATACCCTTCCCGGTCCTGTAATCACGGTATTAAACAGCCCTTCGCCTCCAAAAAGCATATTCTTCACGCCCGGCACAGTCTGAATATCCATCTGACAACTGGCTGTCATTGCTGCAAGATGTCCCGTATCAATCACAATCTGCTGTCCCGGCTGCAGTTCATATTCCACTACATGTCCGTCAAATTCCGCAAATGCAACTCCCTGTCCGCTGACTTTCTGAAGAACAAATCCTTCTCCTCCAAATAATCCGGAAGCCACTTTCTTATGGAAATGTACAGACAACTGTACTCCCGCTTCACTTGCCAGAAATGCACTCTTCTGGAAGATCATTTCCTGCCCCGGTCTGATGTTAAATGCACGAATCGATCCTGGAAAGCAAGAAGCAAATGCGATCATTCCGTTGCCTCCCTGTGCAGTGTAAATATTCTGGAACATCTTCTCTCCTGAGAACATTCTTCCTACAGCTTTCCCAATCCCTCCATTGGTCGTTGTCTCCATCTTCATGTTCGGAGACATCCAGGACATACCGCCTCCTTCCGTAATCATCCGCTCACCCGCTTCAAGCTGGCAGATCACAACCGGAAGAGTATCTCCCTGAATCTGATACCTCATATTTGTCATCCTCCTTTATATGGGATTTTATATAAGTGCCATTCGGTCTAACTGACACATATATTTGTCAATACGTATCTGGTCTGCCGCTGAAATCTGCTTACCAGAAAAATAATATGTAACCCGATCAGTTTTTGAAAATTCCTCTGCATCATTAGCCCCATTCTTCACACTGATCGTATCACACTCTTTTTCCATTCTACGGATTAATTCCCGAAGTGCTCCTTCATTTCCATCTACAAATTCTATCTTATTCGGGAAAATCTCCTGATAGCTCTCTTTGAAATAATTAAAATGCGTACAGCCAAGGACAAATGCTTTATATTCCTCTAATGGATAATCCTTCAGCGCCTCCTTAAGATACGGCACAACCTGATCCTGATCAAATATTTCCTGCTCTGCAAATCTAACCAGCTTTGGGAGCGCAACCAGATCTACCATATCACGCTTATCCACCCGGTCCACCAAGTGATGAAGCTTGTCTCCTTGAATTGTGATTGGTGTTGCTGCCACCAGGATTCTTCCCGGTCTGTCAGCATATTCTTCTACTGCTTTTTTCACTGCCGGTTCCATGCCCACAATCGGCAGTGGAAACTGACTTCTGTATTCTTTTGTGGCCACACTCGTAGCTGTATTGCAGGCAATCACAATCGCATCTACCTGCTTCTTTATCATAAATGCTATAATTTCGTCAATATATCCCCGGACTTGCTCTCTTGTTTTTTCCCCATATGGGACGTGCTCCTCGTCCGCATAATAGAGAAAATCTGCTTCTGGTATCATGCGAAGTGCACGGTGCAGAACAGACAACCCACCCATGCCCGAGTCAAAAATACCTATTTTCATGATGTCACTCCTAGAACAATGAATGTGCCTTGGCACAATCAAGCTGTTCTTTCATTATAGCACAGAAAATTCCTTTGCAACTGGCTTTCTTTGATTTTTTAATGTTTTTGAAAAGATAAACGAGCCGAATATTACAACATAACAAATGACTGCCAATGGCGTTGAAAATGTAAAGCTATTCTCTGTTAATTTCCATAATCCTAATAAATTATTATTTAAGAAATGAATCACCACTGCAATCCATATAGTTGATGTCCGCTTATAAATCCAACACATAAAAATTGTATGGCTAATAAGCATAACAGACCGTCCAATAAAAAAAGTAATTGGAAGTTTAGTTATCATATAATCTATCGGCAAATGAAAAAGCACTTCTATCGTTCCAAGGAAAAATATTGCTTTATAAACCCCATATTCCTTCTCCAGCAATGGAAACATAAAATATCCCCAACCATATTCCTCGCCCAAGAATACAATAAATGTAAAGATAAACAGTGGAACAAAACCAACTAGCTGTTTCACATCTGCCAATGGAACCTTTAATTGCGCTACATCTCCTGTTTTTAGATAATCACATACGAATTCCACTCGAACCATAAGAATAAAAATAGCGATATAAAGCAACGCATATTTCAATACTTCCTTAAACGAAACATTATAAGACAGACCTATATTTGCCAAAGTATTTTCTCCAATGGATTGTAAAAAGTAAATACTACATAATGATTCAGCTATCATCAATATTTGAGATATAACGGCACTACTTGGAATAACAACAGATATTACAGTATATATCGTCATTCCTGCAAAACAAATTTTATAAAACTTAAAAAATTTATTGGATTCATTCTGACTTGATGCCCGTTGTTTTGCAAACAAAGTACTCATGGTTGGTAAAAGCATCAAAATATAACCTTCTGAGAATTTTTTTAAATGAAACACCTGATTATATAAAATCCCCAAAAAAATAAATAGAATTTCAAAACTAAACATGAATAATAAGAAATACTGTATCATTGACTTTTCTTTTTTATCAGTCATAATATTCCCCCTTCCAACTCTATAAACTCAGTATACCATGGAAAATATTTAAACTACAACTTTACAAAAAAAGAAAAGCCACAAAACTAACCATATATCAGCTTTGCGACCAATCATAGTCGGAGTGACAAGATTTGAACTTGCGACCTCTACGTCCCGAACGTAGCGCTCTACCAAGCTGAGCCACACTCCGATACATTCTTTAATTAAAATTAAGTAACCGGATACTCATTCAAGTATCCGGCGCCCCTGCCAAGGAACTACGGATAGAGGACTCGAACCTCTACTAACAGAGTCAGAGTCTGCTGTGCTG
>ENA-ORUO01000323-ORUO01000323.1-human-gut-metagenome-genome-assembly--contig:-NODE-323-length-59804-cov-16.058026_pt1 | contig 59804 bp, 45 predicted proteins | sample MGYA00242082_ERZ509215 | MGnify/ENA primary metagenome ERZ509215 (study PRJEB26280, sample SAMEA2338829) | human gut metagenome | biome: human gut; feature: human-associated habitat; material: faeces... | reverse complement strand
TGCCCGGGTGGTGAAATTGGTAGACGCAGTGGACTCAAAATCCACCGGTAGCGATACCGTGCCGGTTCGAGTCCGGCCCTGGGCACCATTTTGAATTGTTGGATCAAGTTTTTCGGGCTTGGTCCTTTTTATATGATATAATTTTTGATAGTTGGAGGATTACATATGAAAGTATTAGTTGGATTAAGTGGTGGTGTAGATTCTGCTGTTGCAGCTTATTTATTAAAGAAACAAGGATATGATGTGACTTGTTGTTTTATGCGTAACTGGGATAGTTTTGCGAATAATGATATTGCAGGAAATCCTACAATCAAAGATGATACTTGTCCTCAGGAACAGGATTATTTAGATGCGTTAGCAGTTGCCAATCATTTGGATTTGCCTTTACAGCGTGTTGATTTTATTGAAGAATATTGGGATAACGTATTTAAAACGTTTTTAAGTGAATATGAAAAGGGGCGTACGCCAAATCCAGATATTTTATGTAATAAATATATTAAGTTTGATTCATTTTTTGAATATGCCATGAAACAAGGTTTTGATAAGGTGGCTACAGGGCATTATGCTTCAAACAAAGAGGAAGAGAATGGCTTTACATATTTAACACGTGCTAAAGATCAGAATAAAGACCAGACATATTTCTTGTGTCAAGTTGAAAAGAGTAAGGTGGCTAAAACGATTTTTCCTTTGGCAAATTTAGAAAAACCAGAAATTCGTCAGATTGCTTCTGAATTAAACTTAGAATCGGTTGCGACAAAGAAAGATAGTACGGGTATTTGTTTCATTGGAGAAAGAAACTTCAGACAATTCTTATCGAACTATCTTCCTAGTAAAGATGGTGACATTGTAGATGTGAATACTGGCAAAGTCATTGCACGACATGTGGGCGTTTTATATTACACGATTGGACAAAGAAAAGGTTTAAATATAGATCATGAAAAGGGTCCTTGGTTTGTGGTTGGAAAAGATGTTGTGAAGAACATTCTTTATGTATGTCGTACAGACCAAAGAGATTTATTGTATTCAGATTCTTGTATTGTAAAAGGAATCAACTGGATTTTGCCAAGTTTGGATGAGATTCCAACAAAGTGTACTTGTAAATTTAGATATCGTCAAAAGGATCAGGATATTGAAATCGAAAGATTGGATGATACAAGTGTGTTAGTAAAATATCCACAAACGATTGCGTCTGTTACAGAAGGACAGGAAGCTGTATTCTATGATGGTGACAAGTGCATTGGTGGGGGTGTCATTGAAGAAGTCTTCAAGGATGGCAAGAATTTAAATCAATTGATTATGGAGACAGCCAATGGACATCGAGGCTAGGCTTGAATATATCATATTTGAAAATAAAGCCAATCATTATGTTGTTGCGGGATTTTCAGAATTAAAGACATATCATAATTTTACAGCGGCTGGAAGAATTGAAGATCCAATTGAAGATCAAGAATATGTTTTGCAGGGGGAATATGTAAAACACCCTAAGTATGGGGAGCAGTTTCGTGTGGATATGGCCAAAAAGAAATTGCCAGACAATTCGGATGCGATTATTCATTTTCTTTGTGGTGAGAATTTTCCTACGATTGGTAAAAAAACAGCCGAAAGTATTTATGAGACTCTTGGTGAGAATTGTTTAGAGAAGATTCATAATAATCCAGAACTTTTACATGAAGTGCCCAATTTGACCGCAAAAAAGATGTTGATTATTCAAAAGGGCATTCAAGAATTTACAGGATTTAATGAGACATACGCAAAGCTATTAAAGTATGGCTTGAGTCCAAGACAGATTCAGATGTTGTTGGACACATATGATAATGTATTGGATGTGATTGAAGAGGATTGTTTCAAACCTTATTATGAAGTGTATGGTTTTGGATATAAAACCGCTTGTAAGATGGCAAGTGCCATAGGCTTATCCAATGAGGATCCAAGAAGATTAGATGCCTATATCTATGAGTTGGCTAGACAACTATCTATGGCAACTGGAAATACATATATTACATTTGCGACAATCTTTCAAAATGTACGTGGTGTAAATGAATCCTTGATTCAGGAAAGTATTGATCGTTTGGTTTCACTTCAATATTTGTATGTTGAAAATACTCGAATCTATCCTTTTACTTTACATGAAGATGAGGTCACGATTGCCAAAGAGTTGAAGAATCATTTATTTAAAGTGGAAAGTGTGGATGTTGAATCAAAAATCAAACAAGTGGAATTTAGTTTAGCCATTACATATGATCAGGAACAAAAGGATGCGATTCAATTGTTCTTCGATCGTTCGTTCATGATTTTAACGGGTGGTCCAGGTACTGGTAAGACAACAACGGTAAAAGGAATCTTGGAAATTTGTAAGGATGTATATCCAGATAGTAAGATTCAGCTTTGTGCACCGACAGGAAGAGCTTCAAAGCGACTTGCACAACTTTCAAATTGTGATTCAAGAACCATTCATTCCTTGCTGCAGTGGAACTTAGAAGATAATTCCTTTGGCAAAAATGAGGAGGATCCATTAGATATCGACTTTATTATTGTGGATGAGTTTAGTATGGTGGATACCCACTTATTTGCCCAATTATTAAAGGCACTTCCTCAGCATTGTCGCATTCTTTTAATTGGTGATGAAGATCAGTTAGAGAGTGTGGGTCCTGGAAAGGTATTAGAAGATCTAATCAAATCGGATGTGATTGATACGGTCCATCTAAAGAAGATTTTTAGACAGTCAAGTGGTTCTGGAATCGTGACTTTGGCAAAAGAAATTCGTGAAGAAACTACGTGTCATTATGAGGATGGTGTTGAGTTTATTGAAAGAACAACGCCAAAAATCATGGATGCCCTAATCGATTACGTCAAAGATATGGATCTAGATTCCATGCAGATCTTGGCACCAATGTATAAGGGGGCTGCTGGCATTGATGAGATCAATCGTCAGATGCAGGTGTTGTTCAATCCAAAAAGTCCGCAAAAGAATCAGATGAAGGTAGGAACAACCATCTTTCGAGAAAACGATAAGGTCATGTTGTTGAAGAATTTGCCGGATGAAGATGTTTACAATGGGGATATTGGTACGATTGTTGAAATTGATTCAAAACAGAATGTGATTTCAGTGGATTTCACAAATGCGATTGTTGATTTTTCAACGGACTTTCTATATTACTTAAAACACGCATGGTGTATCAGTGTTCATAAATCTCAAGGTAATGAATATCAGACGGTATTCTGTATTGTGGATGTGAATGCGAAAAACATGTTAGAAAAGCGTCTTTTATATACGGCGATCTCGCGTGCCAAAAAACAGCTTTTTATTATTGGCAATAAGAGCTTGTTTGAAACGCAGGTACGCTTAAAATTAAAGCGTATTCGTCAAACAACGTTGCAGGAAAGAATACATGAGTGCATGCCAAAAATTTAAGATTGTTAATGAACAAAACCCACAAAAAAAGTATGAGTTCAAGAAGAATTCATACTTTTTTAATGCCTACAACAAGACATGAGTTTCACGCATTCTCAGACCGTTGCAGTACGTACAGGAAGTCATTCCACGAATGTGCTTTTCAACCCAGATGTTGATGCTGAGTAAATATTTGCAACTAAATTTGTAACAATATTTTATATTTTGGTTCTATGTTTTTCTGCTTTTGATTTATACTATAATTAGTTTGATGGAAAGAGAGATGGTTATAATGATCAAAACTAAATTGGAATTGGGTCCAGATGAATTTAAAGTGATAAGAGAAATCAGTTTGGCTCATCCAAAAATTCAAAGGAACAGAAAATTTTGCCAAATAGTTTGCATTATTGGAGCAATTATTATGGGGATTGATACGCTAACATCCTTTTTAGATCATTTGACAGGAAATGCATTAATTTCACTAGTTTTCGCCATAATTTTTATATGGGGTGCAACAGTAGGTATATATTATGAACAGGATGTAATTTGTAAAAGGATTGCAAATAAAGTCTTAGATAATTTAAAAAATGGAACAATTGAGTATATCTTTGATTCAGATGGAGTTACAAAAACATCTGAAACTGAGTATGTTACAAGCAAATATAATTGGGACGCATTTCAAGGTTGGGGAATATTTAAAAATTATATTTATTTACAAACCAATACTCAAAAATATTCTTTGGTGAAAAAAAGCAATTTAACTCCAGAAGATTATGAGAGCCTAATTTCACTTTTGAACACTCATGTTCAGCAAAAAGAAATATGGCATTAATTTTGGATATAGAAAGGTTCTATTAAAGAACTCTTGATAAGTAGTGTACGAAACTCATTTGAAACGATGAATAAAGAATATCTGACTATTTAGTGATTTTGTTGTTTCATGGACAAAAAAGAAGTATGATTTCAAATTTAGACATACTTCTTTTACTTTTAAGCTAGAGAAGTCTAAAGGTTTCTAGTGATGAGAGGTTAAAGAAAAGTTTATAGCCGCTTTGAATGTGGCTAAATATAGGGTATAATATAGTCACAAGAAAGGAGCTGATTCTATGCAGATTATTCCAATGCGGGATTTGAAAAATACAGTTGAAGTAGAGCGCCGCTGTGCAGAAGAGAATGGTCCTGTATTCGTAACCAAGAATGGATACGGCAGATTGGTTGTTATGGATATCGATTATTATGAAAAAACTATGAGAAAGATGTATGAAGCAAAAACGATCTTAGAAGGTTTGAAAGATGTAAAATCTGGAAACACAGTAGACGGAGACACTGCAATTTCTAATATAAGGAGCAAGTATGGTATCTAAATTTGGATATCGGCTAACCAAAAGAGCAGAATCTGATTTAGATGGGATTGTCTCATATATCGCAGTTTTCCTCGCAAATCCACAGGCTGCATCTGATTTCGTAGATAAGCTGCAGGATAATATTGAAGAGGCAAGAGCTTTTCTTGAAAGTGGTTCACTTGTACATAATGAGTTTTTACAATTAGAAAGTGTGCGAAAAAAACTGGTCGGAAATTATATCATGTACTATCTTCCAGATATGGGAGAAGAAATAATTTACGTCCTACGTATTGTATATCGCAAACGGAATATGGATGAAATTCTTAAAAAGCTGGATATTTGATCATGTATGCATCCATCACGGATTAAACAGAAGCTCCAAAAGAATGCCATCGACAAAAATGAGGATGATTCATACTTAAAGACACTTCCATAGCGTTATTGCATTCTTTTAATTGGTAATGAATATCAAACGGTATTCTGTATAGTGGATGTGAATGCGAAAAATATGTTAGAAAAGCGTCTTTTATATACGGCATTTCGAGTAGCTTATTTGAAACGCAGGTACGCTTAAAATTAAAGCGTATCCGCCAAACAAAGTTGCAGGAAAGAATTTATGAAAGTATTAGAAAATAGAATATATCGACATTTCAAAGGGAACAACTACAAAGTGTTGTGTGTTGCGATGCATACGGAAACACAAGAAATGATGGTGGTATATCAGGCATTATATGGAGACTATAAGTATTTTGTTCGTCCATATGACATGTTTGTGTCCAAAGTCGATCATGACAAATACCCGGATGTAAAGCAGGAATATCGATTTGAACTTGTAGAAGAATAGGCTTAGGTCTATTCTCTTTTTCTTACTGTGCGATTTGTTAACGTATTGAAAGAATTGAATAATCAAAGCCTGTATGTTTGTTTGTAGTATAGTGATTTAATGCTGAAAGCACTTTAACCTTTAAATTAGTATCACGAATGTGAATAAGATAATCAATTAAATTGTATATAATTTTTAACGAGTCTAATCTTTGCATGTAATTCTCCAATAAACAAAAGAAACGGGTAGGCGTACAGGCCTACCCTCAGTATACGGGCTCTTCACCCTAAATTTACATAGATATACGGGCTCTTCACCCAAATACATATCTTTTACAAGATAATTATGCATCATTTATTATTAAAAAATCAACTATTTTTACTTAGTGATTACGCCATATCATAAATATTATTACATTCTTTAATAATAGGGAATTTATTAATCTTGATTTCTAAGTATTTCATTTTAACCTCCATGTTTTATTAATTACAGATTAGCTCATTCTTAGATATATAAAAAAGAATGAAATAAAACAATACAATATTATTAGGGCCTTTTAATTAACTTAATGACATTGGGCTTAGGTCTATTCTTTTTCTTACTGTGCGATTTGTTAACGTATTGAAAGAATGGGTGTGTTATAATAAATCATATTGACAAAGGGTGATTTAAATTATGGGGCGTGAATTATTTTTAGACTTTTTTACAGAGCACGAAGTGCCTGTTATTCGTAAAAGAAGACATACATTTTTAAAGATGGATGATGAGAATGTATATATTTTAAAAGAAGGTGTTGTGAAGGTCAGCGTTTTAATGCGTGATGGACGTGAATTTAATATTGCGTATTTAAAAGGCTTTGACATTTTATCTATGTTTAAAGATGCAGTTGTTGATTGTAAATTCTCTTCGTTGATGATTCGTGTTGAGAGTGATGAAGCTAGTTTTTATTGTGTTTCTAAAGAATTATTTAATCAATTATTAAATGAACATTCTGAATTGGTGGAATACGTGAATACGTATTATCGTAAGAAATTATCGGAAACAATTTCAAGACAAGAATTAATGACGATGAATGGTAAGAATGGTGCTGTATGTGCATTTATATACTATTTGGTTACAATGTTTGGAAAAGAAGCGCGTGATGGAATTTTGATCGATTTAAAGATCACAAATGATGATATTGCGGGTTTCTGTGGAATTTCTACAAGACATAGCGTGAATCGTATTTTGCGTGGCTTAAGAGAAGAACATGTTATTCGCACATTGTATAATAAAATCATGGTCTTGGATGTCGAGTATTTAAAACAATTTGTAGATGTTAAGGTGGATGCATAATCCGCCTTTTTTCATGCAAAATAAAAAGAGCCGACTTAAAATGTGGGATGTCGACTCTTAAAACTGGTCATTATAAGAAAGACTATCATGAGTTGGTTACAACCAGTTTTGTTTACTATATCATGGATTTTGAAATGAAAAAAGAGCTGAACTAGATGATGTGGCAAATAATTCAGCTCTATTCATAGGAAACTGGATATGCAAATTACTTTATGGACACGCTATCCAGCAAAAATAAGTATATCATCTTGTTGTGTATTATACAAAAACAATTGTCCAAAATTGTATATATAAGGAACACGTAATATAATAAATATCAATTGCTAACAAGATTCTACTGAAGTATGATACAATGGAAATAATGATAGAGGTGACGAAGATGAATTGTGACTATGTGCTTCAATATCTGGAAAAGACGGAAGTCCCAATTGTTTCAAAAAAGAACCATGATATTATAATGTGCGGTTTAGAAAAGATGATTTTCTTAAAGGAAGGTGTCGTAAAGGTGAGTTCCATTTTAGAGGATGGACGTGAATATAATATAACTTACGCCAAAGGACCCAATCTTCTTTCATTAATGTGTGACACACTTCGTGAAGATGTTGCGTATCGTATAAGAATTCGTGTTGAAAGTGAAGAGGCATCTTTTTGTTTGGTAAGTCGAGAAGATTTCTCAAGGGCTGTAAAGCGAGATGAAAAATTAAAAGAATATGTTGAGGTATATTATCGTGAGAATCTACAAAGAGCTCTATATCGCCAAAAATGTATGACAATGAATGGAAAGAGTGGCGCTATCTATGCCTTTCTTTATAATTTGATTTCTTTGTTTGGAAAAGAAAATGAGGAAGGTATATTGATTGATATGCAGGTCACAAATGATGATATCGCTGGATTCTGTGGTATTTCTACAAGAAATAGTGTCAACCGTATTTTGCGTGGATTAAGAGAAGAGAATGTAATTCGTATAGTCGATAATAAGATTTTAATTTTGAATGCATATTATTTAAAGCCATATGCAGACTAAAAGGGTGATTGTCTCACCCTTTTCATTTCGCTAATTTTTCTTTTAATAGTTCCATAGTGATTGGTTTTGCGATATGTCCATCCATATCTGCTTTTAGGCATTCTTGAATATCACTTTCAAATGCATTGGCACTCATCGCAAGAATATGTACGCTTTTCACATCTCTTCGTGGCAAAACACGAATTTCTCGAGTGGCTTCAAGACCGTTTTTAATTGGCATCATAATATCCATAAAAATATAATCAAAAGTGTAAAGCTTAGATTTTTTGAATTGATCAAGGGCTTCTTGTCCATTTCGAGCAGTCGATACATCAAGCCCTAGATCTTGTAACAAATGGGTTTGGATCTATTTGTAAAGGAAGAATTATCCTAAAGGTTGTACCAACATTTTCTTTACTTTCCATTTGTATCGTACCATGCACCTTTCTAAGGGCATTATACTCGATTGTAAAACGAAAAAAAGAGCTGATCGGGTAAATCAGCTCAAGAAATAGGAAACGCTGGATAAGCGGTAAAAGGGTAATTTGATTATCCAGCATAGCCTAGTATATCACTATGAATTGAAAATGCAAGGAGATTGAACATATTTTCTGTATCACTAGTTTTTAATATTGATTTGTATTATACTTGAGATAGATTCCGTATCGGAATTTATTTTTTTTGGAGGAAATATGAAAATTATTGTAGTTGGCGATGGGAAAGTTGGCTTTGCGATTGCGAAACAATTGAATCAAGAGGGTCATGATATTACAGTGGTTGAAAATAAAGCGAATGTATTATCGAGTACAATGAATCAACTAGATATTGTTGGTGTGCAAGGGAATGGGGCTAGTTTAGACACATTATTAGAAGCACGTGTACCTTCGAGTGATTTGTTGATTGCGGCTACATCAACGGATGAAGTGAATATTATTTGTTGTTTATTGGCAAAAAAATTGGGAGCTAGACATACCATTGCTCGTATTCGTAATCCAGAATACAATAACACAGTTCGTTTGATTAAAGATGAATTGGGATTGAGTATGAGTATCAATCCAGAGCAGGCGGCGGCTCGTGAAATTTTGCGTGCAATTCGTTTCTCAAATTCCATTAAAGTATCGTCTTTTGCGAAGGGAAGAATTGAACTTGCTGAAGTTAAGGTAACAGAAAATTCCCCACTTATAAATATGCGTGTGGTTGATATCAATCGTCGTTTTAAGACAGAAGTCTTGTTTGTGACGATTTTGCGTGATGGTGAAGTCATCATTCCAAATGGAAATACGGTGATTTATGAAAATGACCGTCTTACATTAACGGGTTCAACAACGCAATTAGAGCGTTTCTTTATTAAGATTGGTATTTTAAGTGATCGTACAGTCAATGAGGTTATGATTGTTGGTGGTGGTCGTATCACATATTATTTGACGAGCATGTTACTTGAATTGGGTATGGCCGTTAAAATTATTGAGTTGAATAAAGAGAAGTGTATCAACTTGGTTGAAAAATTCCCACAGGCAACAGTGATTCATGGAGATGGAACGGATCATGAATTATTATTGAGTGAATCATTAGAGGAAATGGATGCCTTTATCGCTCTTACAGATAATGATGAGGAGAATGTCATTATTTCGATGTTTGCCCAAAGTCATGGTGTTACGCATGTGCTTCCTAAGGTAAATCGTGTTTCTTTAGGTTTCTTGTTGGAAAAGTTGGGTCTTGAAAATTCAATTACGCCTAAGTTTATTACCGCAAACCAAATTGTGCAGTATGTTCGTGCTATGCAGAATACGGTTGGATCAAACGTTGAATCTTTGATTAAGCTAGTGGATGACAAGGTAGAGGCTTTAGAATTTAGAGTGCGTGACAATTGTCGTTTTATTGATGTGCCAATTAAGGATTTAAATATTCGTAAGGGTATTATCATTGCGTATGTAACACATAAAGGTGTTTCTAAGGTGGCAACTGGGGATATGCGTATTCAACTATCGGATACGGTTATTATTATTAGTAAGGTTGCAGGGTTGAGGGATATCAATGATTTACTATCTTAAGCATAATATACATAAACTCAATTGGACTATGATTGGTAACGTATTGGGTATGGTGCTTATTGCGCAAGCCTGTTTAATGGTGTTGCCGGTCATTGTGGATTTGATTTATCAAGAAGGATTATATGATTCTTACTTGATCGTAATTGGGATTTGTTTGGTTTTAGGCTATGGTTTAATGCGTAAAAAGGCGAGAACGAATTCTTATTTTGCCAAAGATGGAATGCTTGCGGTAGGTCTTGCCTGGATCGTTGTTTCTTTCTTTGGTGGATTACCATTCTACTTGTCGGGTGAAATTCCTTCTTTTGTAGATTGTTTCTTTGAAGCTGTGTCTGGATTTACAACGACAGGTTCAAGTATTTTAACGGAAGTTGAGAATTTGAAGCATGCCACACTCTTCTGGCGTAGCTTTACACACTGGATTGGTGGTATGGGTATCTTGGTTTTCATTTTGGCCTTACTTCCAAAGTCAAATGATCGTGATATGCATATCATGCGTGCGGAAGCGCCTGGTCCTACCATTGGTAAATTAGTACCTCGTATGCGTCAGTCCGCTATGATTTTATATACCATGTATATGGGATTGACTGTCATTCAGGTCATTTTACTTTTGATTGGCAAGATGCCATTGTTTGATGCGTTATGTAATACGTTTGGTACGGCGGGTACCGGTGGTTTTGCGATTAAAAACACGAGTATTGGTGCCTACAACAATGCGTATTATGAAGTGATCATTACGATTTTCATGATTTTATTTGGTGTGAACTTTAATATGTACTACTTTTTATTAATCAAAGATTTCAAACAGGTCTTTAAAAATGAAGAGTTGCGTACATATTTAGGTATTATTTTATTCTCAATTACTTGTATCACATTGAATATTTTATCCATGTATAATTTTGATGTATTCAAATCCATTCGTTTGGCTAGTTTTCAAGTGGGTTCAATTATAACGACAACTGGATATTCGAGTTGTGATTATAGTGTCTGGCCGCAATTTAGTAAGATGATCCTCTTTTTATTAACAGTCTGTGGTGCGAGTGCTGGTTCGACTGGTGGTGGTGTGAAGGTAAGTCGTCTTTTGATTATTGTAAAGAAAATCAAATTGGATATTCAAAAGTTACTACATCCACAAAAAGTAGAAGCCATCACAATGGATGGTAAGGTAGTGGATACAGAAGTAGTCAATCAGATTATGGCTTATTTTTGTAGTTTCATTATTATTGTCGGTGTCTTGTTGTTCTTGGTTTCATTTAATAACTTTGATTTTGAGACAACGGTTACATCCGTTATGACTTGTATTGGCAATGTAGGTCCAGGATTTGGTCTTTGTGGTCCAATGGGAAACTTTTCCATGTTCTCGGATTTTTCGAAGATTGTCTTATCTTTTGCGATGTTGATTGGTCGTTTGGAAATCTATCCAATTATCATTTTCTTGGCTCCACTATTAAATATTCGTAGTGTGTCTAAGAATATTCATAGTCGTAAAAAGCGTAGAAGTAATTAAGGTACTTTATGTACCTTTTTTATTTGCACTTTTTAGTACAATTTGTACTTTTTAATTGAGTGTAAACGCATACATCTAACTTAAACGTAATTTATGTTACTATATAGTCAAATTAGTTTACTTTTATTTAATAGGAATATAACCATAGTTTTTAGTGGATTGAAATAGGGTTGAGAGTTTGATAGAGTTATGGATATTAGGGGATTTTTTATGAAGATAATAGATAATGATTTGACAATTCAAGAAGTGTGTGGGCGTATCGGTGGATATCATCGGTGTTCATTGGAGGATGGATATCCCTTTTTATATGTGAGTTTAAAATTTCAAGAGATTTTTGGTTGGTCAAAAGAAGAGATTGAAACTCGATTTGATAATAAATTAATGAATATGGTGCATCCAGAGGATAGAGAGATGGATTTATTCAATTCTGTTTTTCGTTTGTTAGGAAAAGATGGATATCACTATGTAAGTGAGAGTGTAGATATAGAGGGGGATTCTATACTGCATGGAAATATTTCGGATGTGACAGAATTTATTCGGGAAAAGGAACAGAATAATATCTTATCGGCTTTGACTATGGATTATACTTCTTTAGTGCTTTGTGACTTGAAACAAGATACCGTGGAAGTGATTAAGCAGGATGCGAGTTGTGCTGAAATGAATTGGCATAGTTATAGTGAGAGTTTAAATTATTTCTATGATAATGTACTGATGAAGGATTCTTGTCCAAATTATATGGAACTTTTATCAAATGAGTCTTTAATGCGTACATTAAAGAAACAGGGTTCTTTAGAATGGCATTTTCAAATTGTTCCGGATGAGAATGGAATTTCGAATTTAGGGGCAAGGGCAGTATTTCTATATGAGGATTTGAATCATTTTAAGATTATAATGGGTTTTCGTCCAATTGATGAAATTGTAAAGAGGGAAAAAGTATTAGAACTTCAAAGAGAGATTATTGAGGGGCTTGGTAAAGAATATTTTTCCGTATTATTGTTGGAATTGGATAGTAGTCAAATCTTTTCGTATCGTGAAGTGGGTGAGAATGGTAAGCGTATTGCGGATTTTTGTCGTAAATATGAAAATCAGTGGTGTGCATTATTGCCGGCTTATGCCAATGAGATTGTAACGGATGAAAGTCGTGAAAATTTCTTGGATCAGCTTTCGTTAGATGCATTACGTTCAAATCAAGATGATTTTTCAATGACCTATGAATTTAAAATGGGTGATCGTATTCTTTATCATCAGACACGTATTGCGTATGTTTATAAAAAGGATCGTAGTCGTGTGGCGGTGATTGGTACAAGAAACATTGATGATTTGATCAAGAAGGAACGTATGCAGGAGGCAAAATTAAAAGAGGCATATATTGTGGCGGAAGAGGCGAATAAGGCGAAAACGGATTTCTTAAACAATATGTCGCATGATATTCGTACGCCTATGAATGTGATTCTTGGCTACAATGAGTTGATGAAGCAGTACTTGACAGATCCAATCCTAGTAGATTATCAAAATAAGATTGAGCAGAGTGGTAAGTTATTACTTTCAATCATTAATAATGTGCTGGATATGGCGCGTATTGAGAGTGGTAAGATGGTTGTCGAAGAAGGAGCCGAGCAAATCGGGCTTGTAGTCGAAGAAATCGAGAACGTATTCGAGTCAAGTGCACAAGAAAAGAATATCGTATTTACAACGAGTGTGGATGTTGATCATACAAACGTGTTGTGTGATGGCTTTAAGATTCGTGAAATCTTAATGAATCTAGTGGGCAATGCGTTTAAGTATACGCCTGATAGTGGTCATATTGCGATTGATGTGAAGGAACTGAATTGTACAAGATCTGGTTATGTCAGAATTCAAACGCAAGTTAAAGATACGGGTGTTGGTATGAGTGAAGACTATCTTCCAACTTTATTTGATTCTTTTTCTAGAGAATACAATACAACGATTGGAAAAGTGTCGGGTACAGGTCTAGGTATGGCGATTGTCAAGAATCTTGTGGATATGATGGATGGAGAGATTTGTGTAAAGAGTAAGCTGGGTGAGGGTACTTGTTTCACTCTTACTTTTGAGCATAGAATAGCGGATGAGGATTCTATAGAATTGAATCAAGAATTAGATGTTCTGGATGAAAAATCCATCTTAGAAGGCAAGCGTGTTTTACTTGTGGAAGATAATGATTTAAATGCCGAGATTGCGATGGCCATACTTGAACAGAGTGGTCTAATGTTGGATCGTGTTGAGGATGGTTTAGCTTGTATAAATCGGTTGTCTGAAGTGGATGCAGATTTGTATGATTTGATTTTGATGGATATTCAAATGCCAAATATGAATAGGTATGAGGCGACTAGAAGAATTCGTCAATTTGAGAATGTAAAAAAGGCAAGTATTCCAATTCTAGCTATGACGGCCAATGCGTTTGAGGAAGATAAGAAAATGGCAATGGAAGCAGGTATGAATGGGCATATTTCTAAGCCAATTGATGTGAATGTATTGGAAAAGCAGATCATAAACATATTCAAAAAAGTGTCTTAATTGACACTTTTTTCTATACAAGGTATATATTTGCGGTTTATAATGTGGGTAGTTCGATGCAAAGGAGTGGTAATATATATGAGATTTTTTGATTACATTGATACTATCGAAAAGCCTACAATTGAGAATATTCGAGTTATATATAAGGCTGTAAATGAGAAGTATGATGATCTCATAGACATGGCACTGGAGCCGAATAGTAAGAATTATAAAAAGTGGGTTCAGAATATGGAGTGTTTAAAAAAGTCTGAAAACATGATGATTGATTGTATTGGCAAAAAGCAGATTACAGATACAGAGTGGTTAGAACTTATGTATAATATTTATCGTTATCAAGTTAAATATGGTGGATTAAAATACCTTACAATTGAATTATAGGAAAGAACAGAATTCGTAATGAATTCTGTTTTTCTTTTGTACATTTTAACAATTCTGTTGCACTTTTTAATCGAGTTTATTTCGGGGGGGGGGGGACACATATATAACCAAAAAGTAAAATATGTAAGTAAATACTTAGGATATACAATATTTAACACAAAATAAATATAACCATTGTAATTTAGGCATTTGAAAAATGATTGTAAGGCGCGTAATATGTAGATTACCAAAAGTTAGTGAATCTTAAAATGTTTGATAGGCAAGGGATATTTGATGTATTTATGAATACATTATTGATAATTTGTGCAATATTTTTTTACTAAAGTGGTTTACAAGTTTACAAGGTAGACTTTTTTTTACTAACTTGAAGTAAGCGCTACCAATAAATATAGGGGTTAGATATGGAGAAGAAAGATTTAAAGCATTTGAGTCGTAGTGAGTTGGTGGATGTCATTTGCGAGATGAAAAAGGATACTACAAATTCAAATGATTTAACAATGGAAGAAATAGAATCGGAGCAGAAGCGATTAAAGGATAGGGCTGTATATCGTAAAACTTTAAAAGGTACGGTTGGTATATTGGTTGTAGTAGCTGCCATTTCTGTTTTAGTAGCTACTTTATGGATGCCCGTACTATCTATTTATGGCTATAGTATGTCTCCTACTTTAGAACAGGGTCAGTATGTTGTTTCTGTAAAGAATACAGAATTAAAGTCGGGAGATATTGTAGCTTTTTGGCAGGGAAATAAGTTGTTGGTAAAACGTGTTATTGCCAGTCCTGGTCAATGGGTAGATATTGATGTGAATGGCAATGTGAGTGTGGATGGTAAAGCATTGGATGAAAAGTATCTTAATGAAAAAGCTTTAGGAAATTGTGATATTGATCTTCCGCACCAGGTGTCTGAATCGCATTGGTTTTTAATGGGTGATAATAGGGATACTTCTATAGATTCTAGAAGTAGAGCAATTGGAGATATTTCGAAAGAACAAATAGAGGGGCAGATTATTTTTAGAATTTGGCCTTTTGATCAAATAGGAAGTGTAAAGTAGGTGAGAGAGTATGGTTTCGGAATATATAAAAAAACTACTTAAGGATAAAGCAAGGTTAAAGAAATGGAAAAGGATTACTTTAGCCCTTTCTTGCGTGGTTGTTTTTTGCGTGGTTTATGCACTAACTCTTCCTGCCATTACTTTAGAGGGTAAAACCATTTGTGGAATGGAAGAACATACACATACAGAGGAATGTTTTCAAGATGACGAATTAGTGTGTGGTAAAGAAGAACATCAGCATACTGAAGATTGTTACGAAAAAGAAGAAGAACAGCCTGTGGAAGAAGAGAATACGCAACCAGAGACACCAGAGTCTAGTGAAGAAGTACAAGCAGCTACAGAATCAGAAGATAATAAACAAGATGAGAGTAATGAAGAAGAACAGCAGGAATCAACCCAAGTTACTTCAGAGGGGTTTAATTTAAGTAGTGATGCAAATAAAATCAGCTCTGTTGATTGGTATTATATAAAAGATGGTACTCCAACTAATATTGATGTGACAGGTAATACAGAAATACCTGGGGATGCAATATTAAAATTAAGTGTTCATTATCAAGGGATACAGATTGAGCACTTAAAAGCAAATTACAATCGTACTTTAATATTTGATTTACCAGAAATACTTAGAAATGCAGAGGCACAAGGCAGTATTATGTCAGGATCAACTAAGGTTGGTATTGTAACTGTAGATAATGGGAAAGTAAAGGTTCAATTTTATGAAGATTATTTAAATGGATTGAAAAATAAAGGAACGACAACGATTGATGGTGACTTCTATGTTACTGGAGAGGCTAATTTAAGCAATGTACCAGATGAAGGGAAAAAAACGATTAACATAGCAGGAAAAGATTACATTTTAAATTTTGGTGAGAATCCAATTGCACATTATGGAAAAGTAGATGTAACAAAATCTTGTGAAAAAACAGATCTAAATAGTGATTATATTAAATATACAATTACGGTGAATGCTGGTGAAGATGGTTGCCCAGACGTAAAAGTGGTTGATACATTTACTGGAAATCAGGATCTAGTAACTTATGTTGGAGTTACAACTAATAAAAAAGATTTAGTTGGAAATCCAAATAACCAGGAACCTAATGAAACAATAGAGGATGGAAAACAACATGGAAGTGTTTATTTAGGAACTACGTCTAACGATAAAGCGCCTATACCAAAAGAGAATACTAAAAAAGATAATGAAACAGGAAGTTTAGTATGGGCTATTGGGGATATGTCGGCTAATGAGACGCGTACTTTTACTTATTTTGCGAAGTTAAAAGATGGTGTTGCGTTGAATGGTAAAACTATCAATAATCAAGCCATAGTATATTCAAATACAATCAAGCGTGTTTATAGTGATAATGAGTTTACTCCAAATATAAAATATGACATGAAGAAAGAAAGAGTGGGTTCTGTTGTTAGACAAGATGATGGATCCTATAAGATAGACTATAAGTTGTATTTTAAATTGAATGAAGAATTAAGTAATTATCCAATAAAAGATTTTGAAATGTATGATTTTCTTGATTATTATAAAGATTTTTTTACAGATGAAAATATAAGAGAATATGTGACTTATGATCTTAATTCAGTCAAGTTGTTTAAAAATAATGTGAGCGAAGATGCATTTAAGGTTTCTTGGGCAAAAAATAAAGATGATTATAAAGCAAATTGGAACGTTGAAGTAGATGGAAATCCAACGCGTTTCAAGATTACAGGAACAGACAATAGTCCAATTGTTTTAAATCCAGGGGATTCTATTTATGCGACTTATAGCGTTAAAGTAGCTCCAGAAGCTTTTGCGAAAATTCAAAATAATTCGGTTGCAGTAAAGAATAGATATCTTGTAAAAGCATCAAACACTAATAATAGTGCTGATGATTGGGCATTAGATAAGGTTTGGCATATTGAGAATATCAATACATACAAATGGGATGAAAAATCAGTAGAAAGTGCAACAACTAAAGATACTACTATAGAAATGACTGAAAACAAGTATGTAAAAGATAATGATAATGATAAGTATATAGTTGATAATTCGTCTAAGAATACATTTCAAGTACCTAAAGGTAGTTATCCATACATAGTAATGGTAAATGATACATTAGGTGATTGGGATGCGACAAGTGTACAAATGTCTGATAAATTAAACTCAAATAAGATGCAGTATGTTGGTTATGTTAAAATTGAAGCTTTAGAAGTAAAACAAAAAGATTCTAGTCTATCTTCAACAGGAGATTATGAGAAAACTAATACATTGGATCGTACGTATGAATCAAAAGGCGTCAAATGGGTAAAGATTGATGGAGACACAAGTTTTACATTAAAGCCAAGTGATTTAGGTTGGAATAACAATAAATATGCTTATCGATTTACTTATTATGCAAAACCAGTAAATCAAGATTCTTATGGTAATTCAAAAATCACAAATACATTTACTTTAACTGGTAATGTTGGAAGAGATGGTAAACCGTTTAATATTTCAAATGTTTCTTCAAATAAGGAAGTTACAATTACAGGTAATTATCAGATGAATGTAAAAAAGTCATCTTGGTATTATGAGAGTCCTAAAGTTGATAGTGGAAATTGGTCAAAAGGAAAGATTTATTGGGTTGTAGAAGTTAGTGGTACCGCAATAAAAAAAGATACAATATTTAAAGATACGATAGTAAAAGATAAGACAGATTCTTACTTGTATGATGATTCATTAGTAGGTATTTACAAAGGTAATTTACCTGACAATAAAACAATAACAAGTTTTAAAGATTTGGAAGAGTTAAAGACTACAAGTGGTTTAGTTGATGTAAAAGGCGAGTTCTTTAATCTTAAGGTTACAAATAATTCTGAGTTAAGTATTACCGCAAATAAGAATATAGGACTTAAAGATCAAAAGTTGTATATGATTATTGCCACAGAACCTTCTTTATTGCCAATAGAATATCGAGATTACAAAGAATATGGAAATCAAATTAGCACAAATGATGATGGCGAAAATGATATTAGTTGGGGCACAGCAACAAAAACACTGTGCGGAGGTGCAGATATTCTAAAAGAGTTAGGACAAACTTTCACATATGATGGAGATAAGATAACTAATGTTGAACCAGGAAGAGATCAAGGTGATACAACAAAGATATTTAAGGATGGATTATCTGATGCTGGACCTGGATTATATGCTTCTTGGGTATTTAAATTAAATTATGCTGGTGAGCTTTCAGGGACATATCGTGTATTAGAAAAAATCCCTGAAGGTATGGATTTGGCATATATCCGTGTTAAATGGACTGGAACTAAACAAGGTACAATAAAATCAAAAGAAATCACAAATCTTGGTTCTGAATGGACACCGAAACAAACAAAAGATGCTCCAACAGATAATAAAGGGCGAAAAGAGACAACAACATATTATGTTAATGGAAATCAAGCTCTTATTGAATTGGGTGATTTTATAGCTGGACAAGTAAGAGATGACTATTCTGTGGATGTGCAGGTGGTTTGTAAAGTAAAAGATTCCGATGTGTTACATGGAATAGAAAAAACATTCACAAATGAAGTTGAATTACAAACGGCAGATGGACAAAAGATGAATAATGCGACTTCATCCGCAACTTTGAAGGGACAGAATCTTGAAAAGTCGATGACGTTAAATCAGCCAGCTAACGAAAAAGTAAAATTCACAATTAAGGCGAATCCTCTTGGGCAGGAGATTCCTGTTAGTGAAGGGGCAACATTAAAGCTTGTAGATAAGTTGAGTAATTCGTTGCTTTTAGATACGAAATCAATAAAAGCTATAGATGCAAAGGGTAGTGAACAAGCAATTAAATCTATATTGAAAGATGACAATACGCTAGAAATTGAGATACCTAATAACAAGGCAATCACAATTACTTATGAAGCAACAGTGAATGCACCACCAGGACAAAAGGTAGATTTTTCTAATGAAGCTTATTGGGAAGGATATACTCCTTCAACGGGTGTTAAAGTTGAACAAAAAGGGTATTCATATACTGCTGGTGGAACTGTATCAAGTGGTAATAATATCAAGTTGAATATTCTAAAAAAAGATCAATATGATTTATCCACTTCATTATCTGGTGCTGAATTTACAATGGTTGAATGTGAGCGTTTGAATGATGGCACAATTAAATCAAAAGGAGACACCTTTAATTGGTCTGGAACAACAGATGCTAATGGAACTTTAAGTTTCGGTAGTGGTTCAGCAACTGATCATGTAATGCAATATAACACTATTTATAAAGTGACAGAAACTAAAGCACCAAAAGATTATGTAAAGAGTGAGCAAGAATTATACATAATGGTGCCAAGGGTTGAGTCTGGAAAAAATGATTATTCAGATTATGTTAAAACATGTATTCAGGATAAAAGAATAAAAGTGCAGTATCAAGAAACATATGTTTTAACTGTATTGAACCATAAAGGTGAGATTACTGTTGAAAAGAAGTTTAAAAATTCTGCTAATCACGATATGAATCCAGTAACAGGAAAATATCATTTTGGCTTATATGAAAATGAAGATGGCACAAATGAAGATGGCACAAGAGATCCACTTCAAACAATATTTATTCAATATGATGAAGGTTCAATTGATCCTAAGAGTAATAAGTTTATTAATTTAGAATTGGATAAAACTTATTACGTTTATGAATTAGATGATCAAAACAATCCAATTAAAGATTCTGGTGTTCATGTCATTAACAGATTGGAATACATTACATCTTATAGTACTAATAATGCAGTACAAAGCGGTGCGACGGTAACCGTGACAAATCAAAGCCGTGTAAAACAACTACCTTCTACTGGTAGTTATGGAACTCTGATTTACAGAATATCAGGTGCGATGTTGGTTTTAGCAAGCTTGATAGTTCTGACAAATATAAATAAAAAGAATCATTTAAATGACAAATTAAAGAATAGGAGAAAGAGATGAAACTAATTAAGAAGATTGCTGCCATTATGTTTGCGTTCATGATGGTAGTATCAATGAGCTGTAACGTAAAAGCTGATGATACAACTACAGCAGTAACAGGAGAAACAGGAACAATTACAATCAATAACGCAATACCTAAACAAACTTATAAGCTTTATAGACTTTTAGATTTAGAAAGTTATAGTGTCAATGAGGATGGACAAAAGGAAAATGGCAATTATTCATATAAACCTGCATCAAAATGGAAGACATTTCTTGAGGGAGATGGTATAAAGGACGTTTATTTTACTTTTGAAAATGGATATGCTTCATGGAAGAAAGATGCTAATGTTGAGACATTTGCAAAATTGGCAATAGAACATGCTAATAAAGAAAAACAAGTTATCGAAGCTGATTATCAGCAGCCTGCACCTACTGCTACAGGTGGACAGACTACATCAACAGTTACTTTTGATAATCTTCCTCTTGGATATTATCTAGTTGATTCAAGCGTTGGTTCTCTTTGTGTACTAAATACAACTAATCCGAATCTTACAATAGCAGAAAAGAATGGTGTACCTTCAGTGGAAAAAGGAGTTAGCAACATTCAAAACGGAACTTATGAATCGACAAATAATGCTAGTATTGGTGATACTGTATATTTCCAAACTACAATTACTGCGCAACCAGGAGCTCAAAACTATGTACTACATGATAAAATGACAAAAGGATTAACTTTAAAGAACGATAGTATTGTTGTAAAAAAAGGTGAATCACCTGTTGCAACTTCAGATTATACTTTAAAAACATCTGGCTTTATTGATGGCTGTACATTTGAAATAGTATTTGTACAAACATTCTGTGATGGCTTACAAAAAGATGAGAAAATCACTGTTACTTATTCTGCAACATTAAATGCAAATGCTGTTATTGGAAACGATGCAAATACAAACACAAATAAAACATTGCTAAGTTATGGTGACAGTCAAAAAACTACTGAAGTAACTACTAACACAAAAACATTTAAAATGGATGTGTTTAAGTATACTGAGAATAGAAATGATAAAACAAAAAAAGATGGTCTTGCTGATGCAGTATTTACCTTAAAAAAAGTTGGGAAAACGAATACAATTAATTTTGTAAAAGAAACACCAGACGAAATTAAAGGTGATATTTATCGTGTTGCTAATACAGGTGATGCTAATATTACAACAAATAAATCAGGTAAATTTACAATCCAAGGTTTAGGTGCTGGTACTTACTATTTGACAGAGACTAAACAACCTGCAGGATACAATAAGTTAAGCACTCCAGTAACTGTAGTAATTGATAAAGATGGCAAAGTTAAGGTTAAAAACGGAGATGATTATGATGAAGTTAATAGAGTTGATGTAGAGAACAAAACAGGAACAGTACTACCAAGTACAGGTGGTGCTGGTACTACAATGATCTATCTAGTAGGTGCTGTACTAGTATTGGGTTCTGGTGTTGTATTGGCTACAAAGAGAAGAGTTAAGAATAAATAATATATTTTCGATTAATGATAGGGAGAGGGTTGTGAGATGAAGAAACATATTTCAACTATAATTGCGATACTTGTTTTTATTACGGGCCTTTCCTTATTGTTGTATCCAACGGTTAGTAATTATTGGAATTCTAAACATCAAACGGCTGTTGTTGCTAATTATTCTGATAAGATAGAGAAGATGGATGATCAGGATAGGCAGGCTGCGATAGATGCGGCTGTGGCATATAATGAAACATTATTATCGAATGCGGGTCGTTTTACTCCTAGTGATTCAGATCTTAGCTTATATAAGAGCTTATTATATGCGGATGGTACGGGTATGATGGGATATATTACGATACCTGAGATTCGTTGTAAGTTGGCTATTTATCATAGTGTGGATGATTCTGTATTACAGGTGGGTGTTGGTCATTTAGAAGGGTCTTCGCTTCCTGTTGGTGGTAGTAGCACGCATTGTGTTATTTCTGGTCATAGAGGGCTTCCGAGTGCTCGTTTGTTTACGGATATTGATCGTCTTGAAAAGGGGGATTTATTTTATCTGCATGTGTATGGCAAGGTTTTGGCGTATGAGGTGGATAAGATTTCGGTTGTAGAGCCTGAAGATTATGGTCCTTTAGAGATTGAAGAAGGTAAAGATCTTTGTACGTTACTTACGTGTACGCCGTATGGTATTAATACGCAGCGTTTGATGGTTCGTGGTCATCGTGTGGTGGATAGTTTGTATGATGAATCGAATATTACTTCAGATGCAGCTCGAGTGGATACTTTAGTGGTGGCTTCTTGTGTGGGTGTTGTCTTATTGTTGGTTGGTTTTATTGTTTCGAAGATATGGAGGTTAAGAGGGCGTGAAAAAAATAATTCGTAGTGTATTGTGTATATTTCTTTTTGTTCTTGTATGTACTCCTGTTTTCGCAAGTGATTATTCGAGTTTAACAGTGACTTGTCCAGCTTCAAATATCGATGTTCGCTTATATCGTGTGGCGGATGCGGATTATAATTTGGTGGGTGCTTTTAAATCCTATTCGGTTTCAGAGGATTGGAATATTCTTGGCGATTATATTGATCGCGATAAGATTGAATGTGATGATGAAGTTAAGTCAGATTCAGATGGTAAGGCTTTATTTTCTCATTTAACTAAAGGTGTTTATTTAGTAAAGGCTTTAGATAATGTGGATTATACAATGTCGGTTTCTGTTGTTTATGTGGATAAAGATTGTGATGTTGAATTAAAGTATGAGCCTAGAGTTGAAACGACTTCTTTGCGTGTTCAAAAAGTATGGAAGGATGATGACAAGAAGAATCGTCCAAGTTCTATTGGTGTCGATTTACTTGGGGATGGTAAAATCGTGGATCATCAGGTATTAAGTAAAGAAAATCATTGGACATATGCTTGGAATGATTTGTCGGGTGATATGAGATGGAGTTGTGTTGAGACAAGTGTTCCTTCTGGATATAGTGTAAGCTCATATCGAGAAGGGGATCATATTGTGTTAAAGAATAGTTTGAATAAGGTTGTGGACTCTAAGAAATCAGAATCAAATCTTCCTTTGACAGGACAATTGTGGTGGCCTGTTCCTGTATTATTGTTTGTGGGACTTGGATGTATATGCGTAAGCAAGTTCTAAAGTATATTGGCTGTATCTGTGTTGTACTAAGCTTGGGACTCGCCTTATTTAATGTGTATGATACGTTTCGGGCTAGAAAGAGTGAAGAAGATATATTGGCTGCCTATAATTTAAAGAATGATTTGGATCCAGATATATTAATAGATCCAGATATGGATATGCCGGAAGTAGAACTGGATGGTTTATCTTGTATTGGAACGATTGAGATTCCTTCTTTGGACATTAAGCTTCCGGTTACGAGTGCGTTTACGTATGATTTGATGAAACTAGCGCCTTGTCGATATTCGGGCAGTGTATATAAAGGGAATATGGTGATTGCGGCACATAATTCTTGGTTTCATTTTGGAAGAATTCATAGTTTAGATCCGGGTAGTAAGGTCGTATTTACGGATGCACTTGGAAATCAGTTTGAATATCGTGTTGCAGTGGTTGAGTCTTTAGAGCCAGATAGTGTTGAGGATATGACTTCTTCTGAGTATCCTTTGACTTTATTTACGTGTACTTTGGATGCGAAAAATAGAGTGACAGTTCGTTGTAAATAAAAAAGAGAAATCGATTTTGATTTCTCTTTTAATTTAATTTATCTTGTACGATTTTCTTTACCATTGGATATGCGATTAATGCGATCACAATACCTGCAACTCCTTGAACTACGTTAGCTGGAATTTCACTTGCGGCTACAATCCAGCTTCCTTTTAATATGTATTTGGCAATGAAGTATCCGAATACCATAATGACAGATCCTAATACGTAGCTTGAGATTTGTTTCGGTTTAGAGTAGTTTTTCATAAGTAGGGATACTACGATAGCTTCTAGTCCTTTGATGATTAGGGTGAAGAAGAAGTAGTGGCCGTATCCTCCGGCTACATCGGCTAGTGCGCTTCCTAAGCCTCCAATCAAGAAGCTTTCAAATGGATTTAAAAAGCTTGCGAATAATAGGATGAATCCGTCTCCTAGATTGAAGTATCCGTCTAATGCGTTTGGTACTTTGATGAACATGGTTGCGACAAATACAAGTGCCATACCTAGTCCTGTTAGTACGATTTCGTATGTTTGTTTATTTTTCATAATCTTTCCTTCTTTCTGTAACTTAGTGACTATTATACTTGTTTCTGTATATAAAAAAATATACAATTATAAAAAATAATTAGGGGACAGTTTTATGAAGAAATATCAAGTAATTTATGATTTGTATAAGGAGTCGATTCTTTCGGGGATCTTAAAGTATGGGGATCGTGTGGATTCGATTCGTGAATGTGTAAAGAAGATGAATGTGTCTAAGACCACGGTGGAAAATGCATATAATAAGTTGGTGTTGGATGGTTTTATTTCGAGTCAAGAAAAAGTAGGGTATGTGGTGAGTATGAATCCGGAGCGTATCTTACTGCATCAGGAAATCTTGGATTACAGTTCGAGCCACAAAGAAAAATCGTATGATTATGATTTTCGGATTCAGTCGGTTTCTTTTGATTCGTTTGAAACAACGATTTGGAAACGATATATGAAGGGTGTTTTGAATGATAAGCGTTTGATGTCAAGTTATGGTCTAGCACAGGGTGAGTATGGATTAAGACAGGCTCTATGTAAGTATGTGTATCAGAATCGGAATATTTTGTGTTTTCCTGAGCAGATGGTGATTGGTTCAAACTATCAGTCTTTGTTGTATATATTTTGTGGAATGTTAGATAAGTCAAAGGTGATTGGTTTAAGTACTTTAGTAGATGATCAGGCGAAGCAGGTGTTTTTGTCGTATGGTTTTCATGTGGAATATTTAAATCCAAATTCTTTTGTGAAGGATATTAAAAGGTTGAATGTGGATGTTGTCTATGTGAATACAACTTGTTTTACGTCGGATAGGCAGTCTATGAGTGAAAGAATTCGTGAGGAATTAGTTTCTTTAGAGAATGTTTTGATTCTTGAGGATGATTATAATGGGGAGCTTGTGTATGCTTCTAAAATCAAGACTTCGTTGTGTTCGAAAAGTAAGAATGTGATTTATTTTTCTTCGTTTTCAAGACTATTATTACCGAGTCTTCGTATTGGGTATATGATTTTAAATGAAGAATACATGCGTAAGTATAGTGCTTCTTATTTTGGTCCAACGACGAGTAAAATTGAGCAGGTGGCTTTTACGCAGTATATTGTGGATGGGTATTTGCAGAAGCATTTAAGAAAGCTTGTTCGTGAGTATAAGGAGAAGCATTTATATTTAAAGAAATTGATTGATACGCATATTGGTTGTTCGTATATTTTGGATGAGACGTATATGGCGTATTGGTTAAATTTAGATGTGGATGTCTCTCATTTTAAAGATTTGTGTGAATCGAATGGTGTTGCCATTAGTATTTTAAATGGGCGTATTGGATTGTCTTTTGCGAATATGAGTAAAGAATTGATGTTAGATGGTGTGATTCGTCTTGCAGAAATATGGAAAGAGTGTTAAAATCTTATCGATTCGACAGTGAAGAAGATAAGTAGGATTAAAAGTTCTTGTGTATAGAGAGAGGGCGTTTGGTGAAAGCTCTTCGAGTCTTTTAGTTTGAAGCTACTTTGGAGTTGAAACGTAGTCGGCGTTAACGAGTGAATTGAGGGCATTTTTCAATTTTGAAAAATGAACTAGGATGGTACCGCGTAATTATACGTTCCTAGAAATAGGAGCGTTTTTTTATGTATTAAGATTTTGGTTTTTGGACAGGAAAACATCACTATTTAATAGTGATAAGGCTTTAACCTGAATGTTTGAATGATAAGTAGTGCCCATAATTGAAGTATAGAACGATACAGTTCTAATGTGAATTTAATGTGAATATGTGAGGATATCGATAAATATCACATATGCATATTGGCGATATAATGATACAAATAAAATAATTTAGAAAGTCTCAAATCTATCTGTTAAGCCTGTATTAAATATAGTATAATAGAGTCAGATAGAACAGGAGAACTTGTTTTATGAAGGTATTTTCAATGTCGCAAAGAATCTACTATAAAGATTTGGAACCAGAAGCAGAATCCATCATTAAAAAGGATCTTGAACTGTATAACTGCATGCTTCATAAGGCATTCAAAATCTGTTTTGATTGTGCCTATAAGGATGTTACCTATTCAGATACGGATCAAAGAATGATCAAGTCCTTCTATGGTACAAGTGATTATTTTCCTTTGTCTGCCATTAATGAGGCCAAGGCTTTAGTGAAAAGTCTGAAATGTTTTGAAAAAGAAAATCAAGATATGATCAAGACTCGTCTTAAAAAGATAAACAAGAAAATCAAAAAGAAGGAGAATCAATTGAAGAAGGCTTTAAAGGAAAAGCAGAAGCTGATCAATAGATCCAAGAAAAAGAAATATACAGAGGAAGACTATTTGTATGAAGTACAGGTCTTAGATCCAAATATCAAAAGATTGAAGAGTATCATTCGCAATCTAAAATTCAGAAGAAACCGTAATGAGTTCAAGCTTAAAAGAAAGATGCCTTCTGTATGTTTTGGTGGTAAAAAGAATCTTAAAAATGGTTACTTAGATACTTATCGTTTTAAAAGAGCCAGAAGAATGTTGATTCCTGGAAGAAGACAAGGCAAGTATTCAAACAATTTGTTCAAATTAAATGTGGATAATGATATGTTGACATATCGAAGTACGCAAAAGGATATTGTATTTAAGGTGCAGTTTCATAAGTACAAGGATGAACTGTATGCAAGAGTCAATGAAAAGCACAACTCACCGGATAAGGCTGTAGCCTATGAGCTGATGGATTATGGTGAATACTTTATTGTGAAAGCTATATTTGAAAAACATATGAATCTTCCAAAGACAGATACATTGTATGGAGCTGTAGGAATCGATATCAATGTGGACCATATAGCACTATGTGAAACCAATATGGATGGAAATATCGTATTGATCAAGAAGTATCCAATTCATAAAGAAAACACTAAAAACAAACGCAATGAAGAACTGTATCAGCTAGCCATTGAAATCATGGAATATTGTAAGTCCAAGAAGAAGAGTCTAGTAGTTGAAGACTTGAATTTCAAGCAGTTGAAAACTAGAATGCTCTATCGACCTAAAAAACAAAATAAAACATTATCGAGTTTTGCGTATAAAAAGATACTAGAAAAAGTGGAAAGAAAATGTTTGATGAATGAAGTGGATGTAATTAAAGTAGATCCAAAGAATACAAGCAAGATTGGAAAAGAAAAGTATACAAAGATCAAAGGATTGAGTGTACATTATTGTGCAGCCTATGTGATCAATCGAAGAGGCATGGGATTTGTGGATTAAATAAGATAAATAATCAGAACCAGAAGTTTATGATATCTTACTGGATGATAGATACATAGATCATGGATGAAATTCTGAAGTATTTATAAAAAAGCATAGAATAAAAACTCCATCGCACAAGACTGAATGGATCGGGATACCGAATGATTCAGAAAGATGGAGTGGATATTGAAATGTTACCGGACGACTGGAAACGAACCGGGCACGTCATTTAGACGTGTGACTTTTTCATAGAAAAAGTCTTTTCTTGTTGGAGGAAAGAAAAGATGAAACAATTAACTGGTAATCAGATTCGTCAGATGTTCTTGGATTATTTTAAATCTAAAGGGCATATGATTGAGCCGGGCGCAAGTTTGATTCCGCACAATGACCCAACATTATTGTGGATCAATGCGGGTGTTGCGGCTTTGAAGAAATATTTTGATGGTAGTGAAAAACCGGCTTCAAATCGTATTGCGAATGCGCAGAAGTCAATTCGTACAAATGATATTGAAAATGTGGGTCGTACGGCTCGTCACCACACTTTCTTTGAAATGTTAGGAAACTTCTCAATTGGAGATTATTTCAAGGATGAAGCCATTCAGTTCGCATGGGAATTTTTAACAAGTGAAGAATGGATGGGTATTGATAAGGACAGATTGTATGTGTCTGTATATACAGATGATGCGCGTGCTTATGAAGTATGGACTACAATTTGTGGTGTAGATCCTAGTCATATTTTAAAGACAGATGATAACTTCTGGGAAATTGGTAAGGGACCTGGTGGACCTGACAGTGAAATTTTCTTTGATCGTGGAGAAAAATATGATCCTGAGGGATTGGGAGAAAAATTATTCTTTGATGAAATGGAAAATGATCGTTATGTAGAAGTATGGAATGTCGTGTTCTCTCAATATGATTGTGATCCAAGTATTGATCGTAAAGATTATAAGGAACTTCCTCAGAAGAACATTGATACAGGTATGGGTCTTGAGCGTTTGGTTGCCTTAGTTCAGGATGGAGAAACAAACTTTGATACGGATTTATTCTTGCCTATTATTCGTGCAACAGAAGCTATGGCAAAACATCCTTATGAAGGTGAATATAAGATGGCTTACCGTGTAATTGCGGATCACGTTCGTACCGTGACTTTTGCGTTGAGTGATGGTGCTAACTTCTCAAATAGTGGTCGTGGATATGTGCTTCGTCGTGTACTTCGTCGTGCAGTTCGTTATGGTTTAAAATTAGGCTTGGATGAACCATTCTTATATAAACTAGTTCCTGTTGTTGCAGATTTAATGAAGGATTTCTATCCTTATTTGCAGGAGCATGTTGCGTTCAACCAGAAGTTGATTAAGGTGGAAGAAGAAACTTTCAAGAAGACTTTAAAGGTTGGTCAGGCATTACTAGACGAAGAAATCAGCAAGGCTAAGGATGGTAAGCTTAGTGGTGAAGTTGTCTTTAAATTGTATGATACATATGGATTCCCATTTGAATTAACACAAGAAATTGCCGAAGAAAGTGGTATTACAGTAAGTCGTGATGAGTTTGATGCAGAAATGAACAAACAAAAAGAGCGTGCTCGTAATGCGCGTAATGTAAAGGATTCTTTTGCGTCTCAAAATGAAGAGTTGATGAAGTTCAATGAACCTAGTGAATTTATTGGTTATGATCACTTAACTTGTGATGGTAAGATCATTGCGTTATTTAATGCAGAAGGTAAAATGGTTGATTCATTAGAAAATGAAGGTATGATCATTTTAGATGAAACTTGTTTCTATGCCGAAAGTGGTGGACAGGTTGCCGATAAGGGAATGTTTACGGCTGATGGTGTAGAAGTTGAGGTATTAGATGTTCAAAAGACTCGTAATAAACAGCATATTCACACTGTTAAAATCAATAGTGGTGTATTAGAAAAGGGTATGTCTTTACATGGTGAAGTCAATGTCAAAGATCGTTTGGCAACTACAGCGAACCACTCTTGTACACACTTGTTGCAGTCGGCTTTAGTTAAGGTATTGGGTGATCATATTCACCAGGCTGGTTCTTATAATTGTCCTGAATATTTGCGTTTTGACTTCAATCACTATGAAAAGGTTACGGCTGAACAATTGGCTGAAGTAGAACGTATTGTGAATGAATATATTAGTGCGGCATATCCAGTAACGAAAGAAGTAATGCCTATTGAAGAGGCTAAGAAGTCTGGTGCCACTGCATTATTTGATGAGAAGTATGGAGATACAGTTCGTGTTGTAACAATGGGTGATGTATCTAAAGAATTCTGTGCTGGATGTCATGTAGAAAATACGGCTCAGATTGGTCTATGCAAGATTATTAGTGAGGAAAGTATTGGTTCAGATTCTCGTCGTATTACGGCTAAGACTAAGTTTGCGGCTTACCAAGATTTTGCATCTGAACATGCAATGTTAGAAAATATTGCGGATAGTGCTAAACAAAAGGGTATTAAGAATATTGATACTAAGGTTGAGGCTGCTTATAAGACTATGCACGATATGCAGAAGGAAATCGATAACTTGAAAAACCAAATCTTTACTTTGAAATCCAAAGAATGGGCTACAGAGGCTAAAGATTTTGGAAAAGTAAATGTATTGATTAAATCTGTTTCTGGAATGGATGCAGGTGCATTGAAGGATATTGTTTCTAACTTAAAGGCTAGTGATGACAAGATGGTTGTATTCTTCGTGAACACAAATGGAGAAAAGGTTGTCTTTGTATCTGGTGCAGGTAAAGAGGCTGTTAAGGCTGGCGTACATGCGGGTCAATTGGTTAAGAAAGCGGCTCAAATCTGTTCTGGTAATGGTGGTGGAAAGCCAGATATGGCTCAAGCCGGTGGTAAGGATGCTTCTAAGGTCGATGAAGCTATCCGTGCAATCACAGAGGAATTGAAAAGTTTATAGTAGATATTAGGGTATGCGTATGTATACCCTTATTTTTTGGCGTATGAAAAAGAAAAGTAAATATAGAATCCGTATGGATGAATTGAAGAGATTTAAAAAAAAGCATAAGCTCACAAAGAAAGAGAAAGAACGAGTAGAAATGTGGGTGGAATCTGGTCATAGTGCGTATGATACGCGTTGGTGGGATGAGTTGGAGCAGGAAGAAGCGCTTGATGAACTACTTCATGGTTTAACAGATAAACAAAAGGAGTATGTATATAGTCATTGTATGAATTGGAATCCGTTCATCGATGAGCCTTACTTTGACTTTAATCGATTGGATGATTTGGATTTAAAGAATTTACCGACTTTTGAAGAAGAGGAAGAGCCAGAGATCGATTTACCTTTTTAATAGATTTGACACAACTAACTAACCACTTTATAATTTTAGTATATGAGATGAAAGGGTTTTATATATGAATTTGGATGAACATTGGTATGTATTATTGACCATACGTTCTAAGGAAGAGGAAGTATGTAAATACTTGAATGAAAACGAGGGTATTTTTGCGTTTAGTCCTAAGATGGAGTTTTATCATAGGGTTTCTAAACAGATTCAACAAAGAACTTTATTCGGTGGATATGTATTTGTGGTGAGTAAATTGTCGCAGGTGGATGTGGATCGTATTTTTAGAAAGTTTCCTTTGGAGAGTGTTTTTATTCATGAATTAAAATATAAAGAGGATATTTCGGCATTAACAGATGAAGAGATTCGTATTCTTACGATGTTGATGGATGAAAAGAAGATTCTTCGTATGTCTTATGGTGTCTTACTCAACAACAAGATTCATGTCACAAGAGGTCCACTTGTAAATATGGATGATTATATTATTAAGTATGATAAGCATAATCGGTTGGCTACATTGAATTTGAATTTCTTGAATCAGATCTGGAAAGTAGGAGTCACCTTAATTGAATAGTGTGATAAAATGGATGTGTTGTGGACATGTCCATTTTTTATGAGGGGTAAAGGGTAATGAGAAATGCGATTGTTTTAGCGTGTGATAATAGTTATATGGATAAGTTGGAAACAACAATTAAATCTATTTGTGCGCATAATAAAAATATTAAGTTTTATATTTTAAATGAGGATCTACCAATTGAGTGGTTTCGATTGATGACAAAGAGATTGTCTTATTTTAATTCGGAAATATTAAATATCAAGGTTTCGGGCGATAGTTTTAAGAAGTTTAATTGTCCGTATGAGCATATTAAATATCAAACTTACTTTAGATATTTAATTCCTGAATATGTTGAAGAAGATAGAGTCCTTTATTTAGATTGCGACATGATTGTGACAGATTCACTGGATGAATTGTTTAATATGGATTTAAATGGATGTCCTGTTGGTGCTGTTGCAGACTTGCCTAGAACAGATATGGAGTTTAATGCAGGATTATTATTGATAAATAATTTGTGTTGGAAGAAAAATAATGTTTTTGAAAAGTTAATGAATTTAACAGCTCAATATCATTTAGAAGTATTAGGAGATCAAGGGATTCTCAATATTTTGTTTAAGGATCAATGGCAACGATTACCTATCTTGTATAATTTACAAGTGGGTTCTGATTCATTGGCATGGATTGAAAATAAGACAGAATGGTATTCATTGTTCAATGGCGTACCCAAAGTAATACATTATACATGTGATTGTAAGCCTTGGTTAATGTATAATAGAATTCGATTCAAAGATGTTTGGTGGTTCTACTATGGAATATCGTGGGATAAGATTATATTGGATGAGGCAAGAGTATATGATAATTTTAATAATTTAATTAATGTACCAAAGTATAATGCGGTTATTTATACGAATACGCAAGATTTGCATGAAATTGAGACGTTAGTTAAGCGTTTGCCTAATGTATGTTTTCATGTTTTAGCTCCTTCTTTTTTTGGTCAAAAAATTGTGGTACTAGAGAAATATATGAATGTTTTTCTATATCCATGTTTTGACACTTTAAAAGATAAAGAGGTATTTAATAATATGGATATTTACTTGGATATTAATCATGAAGGTGAAGTTGATAATATTATCAAAAGAGTTCATAAAGCAGGTAAACCTGTATATTCTTTTGAATGTACTAATCATGATAATTCTGGATTGAATAAGATTTATAAAGATGACGATGTAGACAATATGATAAAGGATATAAATGAATATATTCAAAATTTGTAAATCAAAAACTTGGATATAGTGATAGAATGGATGTGTTGAGGACATGTCCATTTTTTGTTAGGAGTTGCGGAGTATGAAGTTATTATTAGAAGAATGTTATAAAGATGAATTTGTTAGTTTCCCAGATAGTGAATATATTTTTGGTCATGAGGATGGACAGAAAACCATTTTATCTCCGTATAGAGCACTAATTAATCATTATAATAAATATCAGCATGAATACTCGGATTTGTTTTATAACAATTTAGATATACCTGAGTTTTGGTATGTTTATCCGGAGTGGGATAATGGCCAAATTATTTATCATGGTGAAAAGAAAGCTAATATTTTATTTAAGGAGCCTATAATTCAAAGAAATGTTCATAAAGTAGAATGGTTAAATAATGGGTTTAATTATAAAACAGATTATTATGATTTATATGGATTAAAGTTTTTTACAGAGTATTATGATCAAAATATGGGCTTGTTGATGACATCTTTTTTTACGGATGAAAATAAAGAAATATTAACGATTCATCATCGAAATGAGGCTTTCATAGTGAATTTAAATGATAAAACAAAAGTATTTTGTTCTTATAAAGAGTTTGTTAAATATGTTGAAAGTAATATGAGAGGGTAAATTATGACAGTTTATGTTTTAAATTTGTTGGTCGGATTTAATCAAAATGGAATTGATAATGCCCAAGGATATCGAGAAAAAATGTTTAGTCAGATCGGATTGGATAGCAAATATGTATTTACAGAATTTCCAGATATGAGAGATATTGTGTTATATAAAAATGTTGGTATTCCTGTAAATAAAATGATAAATCCCCATTTAAAGTTAACAGGAAGAGATTGTTTTAAGTTTACCGACGATACTGAATCTATGATACAAGTAATAAAAACTAATATGAATGTATCTGAAATTATATATGTAGATAATAATATACAGTTTTGGAAGGGTGGTTATTTGGAATGTGAGATTCATGCATTGCCTTATGATCATCGGTATTTTTATGAAATAATCTATTTTAAAGAGAATTGTTTGATAAAAAAAGATTTTTATTCAAGTGGAATAGTTTATTCAGAATTTTTTGTAACAGCAGAAAATGAGAAGGGCAGTCTTTATGCTAAAACTGTAAAAAGAACATTTTATGAGACGAATGGAATGATTTGTCTTGAACAAATTGGAGATAATTATGTTCTTATTAATGGACGAATGCTGAATCAATATGAGTTATTAAACATGTTTTTTGATTTATTAAAATTAACTGACAAAGATACTTTACTTTTAGATCGAGCATATAATATAAAATTTAATGAGGTTATTTTTGAAAAAAGATTACCTTGCAAAAAAATTTGTGTAATTCATTCAGGACATTATTTTGAACCATATCAATGTCAATATGCATTGTATTTAAGTTATGAATATTATTATTGGTTCAAGTATGCAAAATACGTTGATTTATTTGTGGTATCAACAGAAAGTCAAAAAATAGATTTAGTGAAGGTGCTTAATAATTTCAAATATGATATTCCAAAAATCAAAGTGATACCAGTTGGTGCTATCAAAAATTTATGTGTTACTAATGATAGAAAAATAAATTCGATTATTACAGCATCTAGATTAGTGAATGAAAAAAGAGTTGATTTAATAATAAAATCTGTAATAAAAGCTCATAATACGCAAAACGATATATCTTTAGATATATATGGTGATGGTGATGAAGATATAAAATGTGAGTTAAGAAAAATTGTAAAAGATAATAATGCAGAAAGTTATATAAGATTTATGGGGTATCAATCGTTGGAAAATGTATACAAAAATTATGATTTATATATTTCAATGTCGATGTTTGAAACCTTTGGCTTAACACTTTTAGAAGCGGCTGCATCTGGATGTGCACTAATTGGATTGGACGTGCCTTATGGAAATGCTACTTTTATAAAAGAAGGATATAATGGTTATCTGGTTGATTATAGTTATAATCAGAGTGAGGAGAGTGAAATTGAGTTGGTAGAATCGGTGTCTGAAAGAATATTAAAAATAGTAAATGATAAAGAAATATTAAATGAATTTAGTAAAAATTCATATGTATTAGCAAATAATTTTTTATTAGATAAAGTTGCGTACAAATGGGAGAAAACATTTAATGAAATGTAAATCTTAAGTTTTTTGCTTAATTATCTTTGTTAAAATAATATTTATACTTGATTGAAATTTTTGGAAAGGAAATAATATGAATATTCATGTAACAAATATATATGGTTTTTCACCCACAAGTGTTGTTTTGATATCTCAACACGAAGTGAGAAATATAGCTAATGAATTAGGATTTAATGAATTAGCTGTATATATTTATGATTCTTATACGGAACCGTATAATGAATTGAGTTCAAGATTAGATGGAATTATTGCACGTGTATCACCTGGGGATGTTGTTTTTTTTCAGTCGCCAACATGGAATGGTTACGAATGGGATACTGCATTCGTCGATAAATTAAAAGCGTATGGGTGTCGAATTGTAATGTTTATACAGGATGTACCACCATTACAATTTGAAAGTAATTATTATTTGATGTCTAAATTTCTATCCATATACAACAAAGCTGAAGTGATTATCGTGCCATCTGAAAAAATGTATCAACGTTTAGTAGAAGAAGGGTTAACTGTGAAAAAGTATATAGTACAACATATGTGGGATTTTAGTGTTGATCAATCGCTATATAGTCCTTCTTTCCAAAAAAAAATATATTTTACAGGCGATGTATCCCGTTTTCCTTTTATTCAATATTGGCATTACAACACTGAATTGTACGTGTTCGGAAATAAAATGGAGAATTATGATTATAGTAAAGTTCATTTTGGGGGATGGTTGAATAAAACTGAATTGTTGTTAAAACTTTCTAAAGGTGGTTTTGGATTGGTTTGGGGGAATTCAGAGGATCCTGAAGAAGAGAAGGATTATTACAAATTAAACTGTTCTTATAAGCTGTCATCTTATTTGTCTGCGGGTATACCGGTTATAATTCCAAATTACTTATCCAATGCAGATTTCATTAAAGAAAAAGAAATTGGATTTGTGGTATCTAGTTTAGAAGAAGCTAGTCAAGTTGTTCAGAGTTGTTCTGAAGAAGAGTATAATCAAATGGTTTCTAATTTAAAACAAGTGCAGTATTTGATCAATAATGGCTATTTCACTAAGAAATTATTTGTTGATGCAATCATGGTTTTAGAGTAAAAAGTTAACTATAATATAATTTTGGTTATTTAATTGGTTATATAAATTTAATTACCAATTCTTTGTTCTTGTTTAAAAGGTAACAAATGTATATTTTTGATTAAAAAGTGGTTAGAAATCAATTGTTTTACTTGAATAAATCAAGCTTTCCGTTTACTATTAAACCTAGTAAGGAAAGAGTGCATTCTTTTCGTGTACTCTGCTTGATTTTTTTGTTTTTAATTTGAAGGGCTTCGTATAAATTAAAAAAGTTTAAGGGAAGGAATGAGAGTATATGTCGAAAAAGAAAAACGTTAGAAGAAAAAAATCGAATAATCTTTAAAAGGGTGTAGCTGCTGCTGGTGCTGTTGTAGGTGGCGGAACTATCTTTGCGGGTAACAATGCTGTTTATGCTGCTGAAATTGGTAGTGAAACAACTTCTACTCAGCAATCAGAAAACGTTGTATCAGAATCAGTTTCTGAATCTACAACAGAATCTTTATTAAATAGCACATCAAACCAAAGTGTAACTAGTGTTAAGAATACAGTATTCAGAAGTGCTTCTGAACCAATGGTTACTATGGTTACAGATACTAAAGAAGAATCTCCTGAAGGAGAAGTTTTCAATAATGATACTACAAATGTTCAAGAAAACAATACTATACAAGAAGAACAAGAAGGAACTAGTAATGATGGTGAAGTTTTGCAGGATGAAGAAACTACTAATGAGAATCAAAATGAAAATATTGATCCTTCAACTGAAAAAAATGATTTAACTGAGCAAACATCTGAACAATTAAGTGCATCTATAAGTGCATCTACATCAGCAATGTATAGCGAGGCTGCTAAACAAGAATCTTTAAATGTTGCAGTGTCTAATTCCTTATCTTTATCTAATGCAAATCAATATGATTCAAATGGTAATCCGTTGTCTGGTTCTGAATCAGATTCTTATAGAGATTCACTATCTAATGCAATGAAAGAATATGATGAGAAATATAATTCAATTAGTGAAGATTATGATAGTAAAATCAATTCTGTAAAAGCTGAAAACTCATATTTGACAGATATTTTTATAGAAATTAATAAACAGAAGACAAAAGTTGATACAACATATAAAAAATGGAAACAACGGGATGATATCTTTGATTATAATAAAGGTGAATTCTATAAGGCCGTAGATGTATTAGTAGAGTTATATGCAAAATATTACTTATATCAAATAGAAAATGAAATTCCTGGCATTGAAAATAATACATCTTGGGTAAAAAATGAAGGTGATAATAACTTTGTTAAAGTAGACTACAGTATAAATGGTAATAATCAGTCTGCATATTTTGATTATGTTATCACTGATGATAAAGATGATCGTATAGATCAACAAACAAATTGGCAAAATAGATACGATAAGATTTCTATAATGGTTTTGAAAAAATCACCAATATATGTAAATGGTAATTCACAATTTTATTTTTACGATGATTTTTCTCTAGTTGACGAAAAAGTTCATAGAGAAACGACTTTCTATATTGATAATGAAAAATATACAAGTGATAAGAGCCAAATTAACTATGTTGAAAGTTATACGTATTTAGGCGATGACAAATATAAAGTTGTTTATTTCAAAGACGGTAATAGATTTGAAAAAGAGTTTACGCAGAAAAAGAATGGAAAAGCAATTGCTACCACAAAAAATGGTAAAAACATTAAAGTTGATAGACCTGTATTTGCTAGCATTACAAACGATAAAAATCCAGCGTATATGAAAGGAACAAAAGGACAGAAGTTCTTTTCAACAAATGCATTTGATGACAAACTTACTGATTACCAAAAATTTGAAAGACTACAGTCACAAGCATTAAGTAGATGTGCAAGTGATTCTCTTTCTTTAAGTAAAAGTAATTCAACGAGTTTAGCTGATTTGTTTAAAGATAGTCGATCAACAAGTGTAAGTCGGTCTACCTCAATTAGAAAGAGCATATCAGCTAGTACATCGGCTTCAACAAGCGCTTCTACATTAGCAAGTACATCAGCATCTACAAGCGCAAGTACTTCAGCAAGTACATCAGCAAGTACAAGTGCTTCAACAAGTGCTTCAACAAGCGCTTCTACATCAGCAAGTACATCAGCATCAACAAGCGCTTCTACATCAGCTAGTACTTCAGCTTCAACTAGTGCATCAACAAGTGCAAGTACATCAGCAAGTACATCAGCTTCAACAAGTGCTTCTACATCAGCTAGTACTTCAGCTTCAACTAGTGCATCAACAAGCGCTTCTACATCAGCAAGTACAAGTGCTTCAACAAGTGCTTCAACAAGTGCAAGTACATCAGCATCTACAAGCGCAAGTACATCAGCAAGTACAAGTGCTTCTACATCAGCAAGTACATCAGCATCAACAAGCGCTTCTACATCAGCTAGTACTTCAGCTTCAACTAGTGCATCAACAAGCGCTTCTACATCAGCTTCAACAAGTGCTTCAACTAGTGCTTCAACAAGTGCTTCTACATCAGCTAGTACATCAGCAAGTACTTCAGCATCAACAAGTGCTTCAACAAGTGCTTCTACATCAGCAAGTACAAGTGCTTCAACTTCAGCAAGTACATCAGCTAGTACTTCAGCATCAACAAGCGCTTCTACATCAGCAAGTACAAGTGCTTCAACTTCAGCAAGTACAAGTGCTTCAACATCAGCAAGTACAAGTGCTTCAACTTCAGCAAGTACATCAGCTAGTACTTCAGCATCAACAAGCGCTTCTACATCAGCTAGTACATCAGCTAGTACATCAGCTAGTACATCAGCTAGTACATCAGCTAGTACTTCAGCATCAGCTAGTACATCAGCTAGTACATCAGCTAGTACATCAGCTAGTACATCAGCAAGTACTTCAGCTTCAACAAGTGCAAGTACATCAGCTTCAACAAGTGCAAGTACATCAGCATCAACAAGCGCTTCTACATCAGCAAGTACATCAGCAAGTACAAGTGCTTCAACTTCAGCAAGTACGTCAGCATCAACAAGCGCAAGTACATCAGCAAGTACATCAGCTTCAACTAGTGCATCAACAAGCGCTTCTACATCAGCAAGTACAAGTGCTTCTACATCAGCTAGTACTTCAGCATCAACAAGTGCTTCAACAAGTGCTTCAACATCAGCAAGTACTTCAGCTTCAACAAGTGCTTCAACATCAGCAAGTACAAGTGCTTCAACTTCAGCAAGTACTTCAGCTTCAACTAGTGCATCAACAAGCGCTTCTACATCAGCAAGTACATCAGCAAGTACATCAGCAAGTACATCAGCTTCAACAAGCGCTTCTACATCAGCTTCAACAAGTGCTTCAACTAGTGCTTCAACAAGTGCTTCTACATCAGCTAGTACATCAGCAAGTACTTCAGCATCAACAAGTGCTTCAACAAGTGCTTCTACATCAGCAAGTACAAGTGCTTCAACTTCAGCAAGTACATCAGCTAGTACTTCAGCATCAACAAGCGCTTCTACATCAGCAAGTACAAGTGCTTCAACTTCAGCAAGTACAAGTGCTTCAACAAGTGCTTCAACAAGTGCAAGTACATCAGCATCTACAAGCGCAAGTACATCAGCAAGTACAAGTGCTTCAACTTCAGCAAGTACTTCAGCTTCAACTAGTGCTTCAACAAGTGCTTCTACATCAGCTAGTACATCAGCAAGTACTTCAGCATCAACAAGTGCTTCAACAAGTGCAAGTACATCTGGATCAACTAGTGCTTCAACAAGCGTAAGTATTTCAGCTTCATTGAGTGGTAGTGAATCAACATCTGCTTCAGAAAGTGAAAGCTTATCAACTAGTGCTTCTGAGTCAGGAAGCTTAAGTGAAAGTGTTTCTGGATCATTGTCTAATAGCTTAAGTACAAGTGAATCTAACTCTTTAAGTAGTTCTGAATCTGCTTCTGCATCAGACAGTTTCGCAACTAGTGTAACTACTACGACTACTGGTGGCGATACTACATATCGTCGAGTTGTTGTGGATACACGTGCTCCATTACAGGTAGCTCCGCGTGAAACTGAAGAGGTTGTAGAGGATGAGACTCCAAAGGCAAATCCTGAGGAACAAACTGAAACAATTGAAAAGGAAAAGATGCCAAAATCAACATTGGATGTAACTCATAGAGTATGGTGGTCTTGGGTACCAATCGTTGGTGCATTAGTTTCTCTTGGAAATGCATTTGCTTCTAAGAAGAATCGTAATGATGCTTCAAAAGAAAGAAACGATGCTTCTAAAGAAAAAGAAGATAAATAAATAAAATAATGATAAAATAACAGTAGCTAACTTTTAGTTACTGTTATTTTTATTTGGGAGTGATGTTTATGAAGGAAAAGACACATTTGGTTAGAAATCGATGTCTATTTTCTATTGTTGTGATTTTAATTTATTTTTTATGTCACCGTATTCCTTTAAATGGAATAGATATGAGTGAATATAATAATGCAGGGCTTGATTTAGGTGCTATTTTGACGATGGCTGTCAGCGGTGCTGGTCAAAAATGTTATGTGATGAGTTTGGGTATTTCACCATATATTACGGCAAGTTTATTGATTAGTATTTTATTCGCAATGCGATCAAAAGAAGCTAGAGCGCGTACTTCACCTAAGGCTATGAATTATTGGATTACGGGTGTATGTTTTGTGGTTGCTCTTGCGCAATCTATTTTTTATGCGTTGTCATTGAAATATGTTGAAAAAGATGTAATGAGCATTTTGGTTGTGATTTTTGAATTAATGGCTGGTGCTAGTATTGCTCAATATTTATTGATCAATAATAAGAAATATGGAGTTGGTGGTTTTGCACCGATTATTATTGTGAATATGACAGAATCTTTAATTGCGATACTAATGAAATCATCTATGGATTCGCTTATGATTCCTCTTTCGATTTCTTTTGTGATGGTCATCATTATGATCTTTATGGAACTTCATGAAAAGAAGATTCCTTTACAGAGAGTGTCTGTGCATAATGTACATGCCAAAAAGAATTATTTGGCCATTAAATATAATCCAGTCGGTTTTATGGCTTTAATGTTTGGTTCAGCTATCTTTATGATTCCACAATTGATTGTGGCGTTGATTCATCATTATCATAAATCAGAAATTATTAATTTCTTATTTAAGAATTTAAATATGTCAACCGTATTTGGTATGCGTGTTTATATTGTGATGTTGTTTGTGTTTACTGTGTTATTAAGTTTATTATTTGTAAACCCAAAAGATTTATCGGAAGACTTGTTACAGAGTGGAGATAGTATTGTGAATGTTCCTGCAGGTAAGGCAACGCGTCGTTATATTCGTAAATGGGTCTTATTCTTTAGCTGCTTAAGTGGATTGATTATGTGTGGTTGTTTAAGCCTTTGTATGTATCTACAGTATAAAGGAATTGTAGATGCATCCGTGTCCATGCTTCCAACGACATTTATGATGCTTTCGGGATTGTTGTGTAGTGTTTATTTAGAGATTCGTGCTTATCGTGATTTTGATTCATATAAGCCATTTATTTAGGGGGTAGTCATAATGATGTATTTTGTACCTTCCTGGTATCATGAAAATGAATTTAAAGAGTATGAGAATTATTGGTATATATCACGTCAGATGACAGAATTTGATGATAGTGTGAAACAGATTCAGATGTTTAACCGTAATGATATTATGGATTATAAGATTTTAAATTTGTCGTATAGTCCAAACTTTCGTCACTTTCTTCATAGACAAAGCGTATTTCATGCGCCTTATTGGTCTTGTTTTGATGCAATTCAAGAAATTAAACGTACAAAGGTTGATATTCTTTCATATCGTGATTTAATGTGGCCTGACCATACAGAATTTGTGTATACACCATTTTGTATTGTGGCTTATGTTCATAATGAAAAGTATGCAGAAATTCATTTTGGTGAAGATGGAAATATGATTGAAGTATTCTTATTTCAATCTGAAATCATGGTTCGTAAAAATGTTTATGATGATCGTGGCTTTTTATCTACAACGATTGTTTATGAAAATAATCAACCGATTTATGAACAATATTTGGATGAAAAAGGAAATTGGAAGTTACTCCATTTTTTTGAAGATGATCATATAGAGATCAATTCTGAGAATTCATATTACTTAATTGGAAATAAAAAATTTACATTTCAATCTTTGAATTATGATTCAATGGAATCTTTGATTGAAGAAGTATTTTCAACATACTTAGATGAAATGACTGAAAAGTCTGATATCTTCTGTTTGGCTATGCATACACTTCATCATGATTTATTAGAAAGTTTATTTACGCAAAGAAAAACGATTCTATCTTTCTATCAAAATCGTATGGAATTATTTGAAGATGCAGAATTGAAATCTTTGATTCGAAGTACAAACTATTGTATTGTCGATTCGAAACATAAGATTGGTCCTTTAGAAAAGTATGCTGGTAAAACTTTGCCAATTGTAGATATTACGCCTTTTGATACGCGTGCTGATTTTGGGATTAGTCAACAATTAACGGTTCAAAATATCTTAGTTCCGATTGATTCAATTGAACAATCTAAATTAGAAGCTTTGATTGTTTTATTCGCCAAGTATTTTGAAATAAATGAAACAGCACGAGTGCATTTTTTTACTAGAAATGCGAACTGGGATCGTGTGGATTCGGTTTTAAATTTTGTTCGAGATGTATTAAAAGTGAATGGTTTAGATGAAAGATTGGCTCTAAAAGAGACGAACGATAAAGCGGAATTTGATTTGGATGAAGATGAAAAGGTCCCTATTAAGTTTTTTGTGGATCAATGTGTGGATGAATTGAGTATTTCTAAATGTATTCGTGAACAGCGTATTATGGTGGATGTAACATCACGTCCAGATTTATATTTACAGATTTCATGTATTAGTAGTGCCATTCCACAAATTGTTTCTTTTAATACACAATATGTGCATGATGGAAAGAATGGTTTTATTGTCAAAGAAGTATCTGAAGTATTGAATGGTTTAAAGTATTATTTGGATAATATTACCAATTGGAATAAGTGTGTGATTTATTCTTATGAATTAGGTAAAGAATATAATACGGCAAGCTTAATTCGTAAATGGAAGGGAGTTATGAAGCAAGTTGAACAAGATTAGTGTTTTGCAAGTTGGAAATGAAGATTTAAGTTTAACACTTCATATTCCTGACTTTGTGGATTGGAATTATGTAGACGATTTAGAAGAGGCTACAGAACGTGGTTATGATGTATGTGTTTTAAATCGTTGTGTAAATGAAAAAGAAGCGCGTATTTTATTAAAAAAGATTCGTGCTTATACAATGTTTTTATTGGATGATGTCAAAGTAGATCAATGGACAAACTGGATTAGTGCTTCTAGAAGAGCTAAAATCATTGATTTGGACACTTTACAAAAATTTATTGATACAGATATTCATCTGTTTTTTATGCATTCTTACGGCGAAAAATTTGCTCCACAAGCTTTATCAATATCGCAATATTTTAAAGGGAGAGTTTTTTGGAATGGTTTTTCTGGTGTAGAACTAGAAGGGGAGTACGGAGAAGATTATTTTCAGATAGCGTGTTGGCGATATAATGCACCAATTCAAAATGGAGAAACAATAGATTTTTGGCTTGAGTATGAAAAAGATGACTCTGTTTCTGTTCAATTAAAAATTGAACAATTTCAAACAGGTTTATTATCCAATTTACAAAATAGATTAGTCTTTTCTGAAAAAGATTTAAATTCTCTTGTTTACATCGAAAATCAAGAAGCTAATGGATCTGTGTTTGTTTCTTTACACGCAAAAGGAAAAGGCAAATTAAAAATTGTCGGTTTACATGATCGTCATTCACGTAAATCTTATGGCTCATTTCTGCCTGGAGGAATTAGAAAGGTTACATCTAAACGAGAAGAAGTTTTTCTATATTTTGATCCAGGCGATATGAAACCACCATTAAATGTATATTTTAGTGGATATAAGACTAAAGAAGGATTTGAAGGTTACAATATGATGCGTAAAATGGGAGCACCATTCTTATTAGTTGCAGAATCAAGACTAGAAGGTGGAGGTTTCTATTTAGGTGATAAAGAATACGAAGATTATATTGTTTCTGGTATTCAAAATTGTTTAAATCAATTAGGCTTTGATCGTTCTCAATTGATTCTATCTGGACTTTCTATGGGAACCTTTGGCGCGTTATATAATGGTTGTAAATTAAGACCCCACGCAATACTTCTAGGTAAGCCTTTGGCGAGTTTAGGGGATATCGCAGTCAATGAAAGAATTAGTCGTCCAGGAGGATTTCCTACTTCACTAGATGTTTTAGTGAAGAATTGTGGAGATATGAGTGAGAAATCAATTGATGCATTGAATCATCGCTTTTGGGATTTATTTGATCAAACGGATTGGTCTCAAACTAAATTTATTGTTTCTTATATGTTAGAAGATGATTATGATATGACGGCTTATAATCGCTTGATTTCTCATATTGATGATGTGGGTGTAGAGATTATTGGTAAGGGAATTCATGGGCGTCATAATGATGATACGTATAGTATTGTTGCGTGGTTTAAGACGCAATTTGATGAAACATTAAAACTAGATTTTAAACGAGGTGATTTAGATGAAGAATAAGGTTTGGAAAGTAGTATGGAATGAAGATACTTTTGGAACTTATCTTTATGGATCTAAAATCTGGTTTCATTCTCGTGAAGATATTGAATTTGAAAATGAATTGATGCCTCCTGGAACTGTTATTAAAGAATGGTATTCTAAGGTGAACTACCAGATGATGCGAACAGAACCATCCTTACCTATTATTGATGGAGAGAGTTCTTATCATATCCAGGTGAATATGAGTGATTTTGAATCGTATTTAATACGAATGGTGTTTTATGACCGCTATGAAAATGAGGCTGGGACATTGATTGTTCGTGAATCGGAAATGAATTTTAAGTGTCCTTTAAAGACATATAGCTATCGTGTACAGTTGATTAATGCAGGTGGCACAAAGATGCATTTTCATTCTTTTGTGATTACAGAAAAGGAAGGGTAAAATGAATAAAATTGATAAAAAATTACACTTTCTTTTGGGTAAGGTAAAAGAAGAGTGTAAAAAGGTTAAAGAACTTAGTGATTATGAATTAAAAAATAAGACAAATGAATTTAAAAGAAGATTATCAGCCGGTGAGACAACGGAAGATATTCTTCCAGAAGCGTTTGCGGTATGTTGTGAAGCCGATTATCGTGTATTAGGTATGTTTCCTTTTGATGTACAGATATTAGGTGGTATAGCTTTACATTTGTGTTATCTGGCAGAAATGAATACGGGTGAAGGAAAAACCTTAACGGCAACGATGCCTTTATACTTAAATGGATTGACTGGTAAAAGTACCATTTTAGTTACGGCCAATGAATATTTGGCGATTCGTGATGCCCAGGAAATGGGACAGGTTTATGAGTTTTTGGGTTTAAGTGTAAAAGCCGGTGTTACGCGTGATACAAATGAAAAATTAGATAATGATTCTAAAAAGGACGTATATGATGCAGATATTGTATACACAACACATGGCTCATTAGGATTTGATTATCTATTGAATAATTTAATTCAATCAAAAGATGATCGTTTTATGCGAGATTTCTATTATGTTATTATTGATGAAGCAGATTCAGTACTTTTAGATAGTGCAGGATTGCCTTTAGTTATTTCGGGATCTCCTCGTGTTCAATCTAATTTATATGGTATTACGGATTTCTTTGTCACGACTCTAGTAGAGGATGAACATTATATTGTGGAAGATAACAAGGTTTGGTTAACCGATAAGGGAATTGAATATGCACAGCGTTATTTCCGTATAGATAGTTTATATAGTAAAGAAAACTTTGACATCTTAAGACATGTCGTATTGGCATTAAGAGCTCATTATTTAATGGATAAAGATGTGGATTATGTAGTAACGGACTCTGGTGAGATTGTATTACTCGATAAGAGTACGGGTAGAAAATTAAAAGGTATGAAACTTCGTGGTGGGTCACACCAAGCTATCGAACAAAAAGAACACTTGGAAATTAGTCAGGAGCAACGTTCAGTGGCTTCCATCACATATCAAAATTTATTTAATTTATTCCCTAAAATGTCGGGTATGAGTGGTACGATTGCGGATGGAAAAGATGAACTTTTAGAAGTTTATCATAAACAAGTTGTGATTATTCCACCGAATAAACCATTGGCTCGAAAGGATTTACCAGACAAATATTTTAAAACGAGTGAAGAACAATTTGATGCGGTTATTAAAGAAACTGTTAAAAGACATAATACAGGACAACCCGTGTTACTAATTGCGTCTTTGATTTCGGATACGGAAATGTTGTCGAAATTATTAGTGCAAGAAAATATTGAGCATAGTGTATTGAATGCGAATAATGCGTTTTGGGAAGCGGAAATTATTAAAGAGGCTGGTCAAAAAAATGTAGTGACTGTAGCTACAAGTATGGCTGGTCGTGGTACCGATATTCGCTTGGGTTCTGGGGTTAAAGAACTTGGTGGTTTATGTGTATTAGGAATTGGTCGTATGAATAATACGCGTGATGAAAGACAAGCTAGAGGTCGTGCTGGAAGACAGGGAGAGCCTGGTGTCTCTATTTTCTATACATCATTAGAGGATGATGTATGTGAAATTTTAGGAGAGGACTTTTTAGAAAAATATGTAGAAAAAGGAAAATATATTTCTAAGCGTCGAATCAAGAAGTTAATTAATAAGTCACAGAAAATCAGGGAAGAATCATCTGTTTTCCAAAGAAAGAGTTCAGTTGATTATGATAGTGTTATGCAACGTCAAAGGACGATTATGTATAAAACTCGTAATGATTTATTGGATGGAAAAAGCTTGGATGAGAATGCACTAATTGAAATTTATAAGCGTAATATAGATGAATACTTGAAGGAAAATAAAAAGATGGATGATTTTACAATGAATCGTTATATTTTGGATAATTTATCTTATAGAATTAAAGAACTATCAATTCCATCAAAGAATCGAAAAGAATATTTAAAGAATTATGCGGATATGGCATTTAAGGATAAGAAACAAGTATTGGGGAATCGTTTCTCCGAATATTGTCGTCTTTGTACGTTAAGAGCGTTAGATGATGGTTGGGTCGAAGAGGTTGACTATCTTCAACAATTACAGGCTGCCATTTCGGGTCGTTCAAGTGCGCAGCGTAACTTATTGTTTGAATATCAAAGAGAAGCTAGAATTTCATTTGAAGATATGGAAAAATCAATAAAAAAAGCGATGATTCGTAATATTTTATTGGGAGAAGTTTCATTTGGTAAAGACAACGAGATGATAATATTGTATCCTTAAGGAAAGGAGCTTTTTGGATTATGATTTATAATTTTAATTTAGGCATAGGCTGGGCAAGTAGTGGTGTTGAATATGCTCAAATTTACCGTACTAAAATGTTTAGAAATATTGGTATTGATGCGAAATTCGTGTTTACAGATATGTTTCCACAAGAAAATATAGAGCATATGACAAAGAATATTGGTTTTGAAGATTCGGAAGTTATTTGGTTATATACGTTCTTTACAGATTTTAAAACAGCACCTGTTACTTATACTTTAAGTGATTTAGAAAAGACATTTAGTAATACGGAATATACTAAATCTAGAGAAGGCAAGATTTGTCGTTATGTGTTTGATGGAAGTAATAATTTCTATACGGCCTATATGGTCAATGATCATGATGACTATGTACATCGTGTAGAAATGGTATCTGGAGGATGTTTAATTCGTAAGGATTACTTTACGTATGGACGTGTGTATTCAGAATATTATGCGCCATTAGATAATGCAGCACATTTATATCATCGTCGTTTCTTTAATGTGGATGGTAGTGTTGCGTATGAAGAAATGATTGATGATGATAAAGTCATGTATAAATTTAAAGATAAGATGCTTTGTTCAAAAGAAGAATTCGTAGGATATATGGTATCTAAGCTTAACCTGACTAGTGATGATGTAATTCTAATTGATCGTTCTACAGATATTGGTCAATCGATTTTAATGAATTGTAAGCCAGCTAGAGTGGGTACTGTCGTACATGCGGATCACTTTAGTGAAAAAGAGACAAATGAGGATTATATCTTATGGAATAATTATTATGAATATGAATTTAATATGCATAAACATATTGATTTCTATATTTGTTCAACACAAGCACAGAGTGATTTAATGATTCAACAATTTGAAAAATATTATGGAATGACGCCTTGTGTTTATACGATTCCAGTGGGATCATTACCGGAATTGAAGTATCCAAAAGAAGGAAGAAAACCATTCTCATTGATTACGGCAAGTCGTTTGGCAAGTGAAAAACATGTAGACTGGATTTGTAAGGCTGTAATTCAAGCTCGTAGCGAAGTGCCTGAATTGTCATTGGATATTTATGGTGTTGGTGGCGAAAGAGAAAAACTTGAAAATATTATTCGAGAGAATAATGCATCGAGTTATATTCACTTGATGGGTCAACATGATTTGAGTGAAGTGTATCAAAACTATGAGGCTTATATTGCGGGAAGTACAAGTGAAGGATTTGGACTTACTTTAATGGAAGCTGTTGGTGGAGGCTTGCCAATCATTGGTTTTGATGTTCGTTATGGAAATCCTACATTTATTCGTGATGGTGAAAATGGATATTTAATGCCTTTACCTGAAGAGGATAAGGATCGTGTTGAAGCGTTGAGAAAGGGTATTGTGGATTTATTTAAACAAGATCTAGAACATTGTCATTCTGTATCGTATGAGGTTGCTCAGGATTTCTTAACTTGTAACGTACAAGAAAAATGGAGGGAAGCAGTATGTTAGAAACTCCAGTTGTATTATTAGATAATTTTGATGAAGATAGTCAAATGTTGTATCAAAGTATGCGTTCTTCTGGATTTAGTGGTCCTATTATTACGTTTAGTGATGATGGATATTTACCAGATGATGTGACAAGTATTTATACGTATTATTGTGGTAAAAAAGAGGGTGGAAAGCCTCGATATTTTAACCAGATTGATGTTCCGGATTATTGGGAAATCAAGGCGAGTAATACGGGTGGTCAAGTCTTTGATTTAAATCATGAAAGAGGTAAGATTTTTTTCACTTCTCCCTTACATAAAAGGCTTGTCAAGATTGTAGATTGGTATGATGATACACATGTAGCTCGTGTGAGTGATCATTATAATAAATATGGTTTCTTGTATGCGAGAACGATTTTTAATAAGAAAGGTCAGCTTGTATCTAGAAGTTATTATGATGTTTCAGGCAATGAAAAAGTTGTTGAGAATTTTGTGACGCATGACATTATTTTAAATCAAGAGGATAAGGTATATATCTTTAAGAATAAAGTTGAATTTGCGAAACATTTATTTACTGAATTGGATGTATATCCAACAAGATTATTCTATAACTCCTTATCCAATCCATTCTTTGTATCGGAAAGCTTAGAAGATCGAGACCATAGTGATGTCTTATTCTGGCAAGAGGGTTATAGAGAAGATATTCCTGGAAACATGCAGGTTATTTTGGATGGTAATTCAACTAGAACTTCTAAAATCTATGTTCAGAAAAAAGAGGCGTATGAGAAATTAATTTCTTTAGGTGCAAACAGTAATATTGTCAAACCTTTGGGTTATGTTTATAACTTTGAAAAAGAAAATGGACATTCGAATAATGTCTTGATTTGTACAAACTCAGATCGTATTGAGAAATTGGATGAGTTAGTAAATGCACTGCCAACCATGAAATTCCATGTTTGTGCATTAACAGAGATGTCACAAAAGTTGATGTCTTTTGAAAAATATGATAATGTACGTTTGTATCCAGGATGCAAGGCAAGTGAAATCTTAGATTTATTTAATACGTGTGACTATTTCTTAGATGTCAACTATGAAAATGAGATTGTGGATGCCACAAAAGAAGCATTCTTACATAATCTGTTGATTCTTGGATTTAATCAAACAATCCATAATCGCAAATATGTATTGCCAAACTTTGTCTTTGATGCGAATGACTACCAAGATATGGTAAAAGTGATTCAGGATGCGTCTCACTTAGATTTAAATTTAGATCGACAAAGAAAAATGGCTATGACACAAAATGTGCAAGATTATAGAAATATTTAGAAGGGAAGGGTTTTTATGTTTAGTACATTTAACGCATTAATGGTAATTGTTATATTGGAGGCAATCTGTTGTATATACAGTATTACTCTTGCTTACTTAAGTGATAAGAAATTTAGTAAAGTATTAAACTTGATTATGGCAGCTATTTGGGCTATTGCAGCAGTTTTGAATGTAGTTGGATTCTAATTTACATTCTTTGAAAACATCGCTTACAAATGGGCCGTTCTCGCCACTTTTGGCTTGAAACGGCCTTTTTTTGTGGTGAAATTTGCTTTTTTTTAAGAATTGTGTATAGTATTAAGTGATGTTGTTCATTTTTTGGTGGACAACCGCCTCGTATTTTATGAGGCCAAGGGGGAAGATTGGAGGGTGTTTTGAACTTTATAAAAGAAGAAAATTTAGAGAGTAGTGTAGTAAGAAAAGGATTGGTTTCGGGTTTATTGTTGTCGACATTAGCATTGACAGTACTAACAACATCATCAGTTATTGGGGAAGAAAGTAAGGTTTATGCCAAAACGAATAATGCGGATACAAATATTTTAATGCGTGTGGATACAAAAAACGGAACTCAAGAGTTAAAAAAGAAATTCGAAGAACAGATTCAAGATATCGAGGAAGGATCTAGCAAGAAACAAGAAGAGTCGAAAAGCGTTGAAGAAATGATTTTAGAGCAGCCGGAGTTATTGAATGATGCAACATTCGTTCAGAACAATTATAATGCGGTGACTCAGGTCATTTATTCGCAACCATCATACACACAATATGTAAGTAATGCGAATGCACTTACTGCATCGGGTGGTGTATATTATGGGCCTAATGGAAAGGAAACATACTACAACTTAAATATGTCAGGGGTAGTCGACATTATGCGTGGTATGGGAAACAATGATAATTATTGGGTTCGTGAAGATGGTGCGAAGATGTTAGGGGATTATGTTATTGTGGCAGCCGATTTAAATAAGTATCCTAGAGGATCTATTGTAGATACTTCATTAGGACAGGGAATCGTATGTGATACAGGTAGTTTTACGCAAAATTCAGATACTCAATTAGATATTGCGACAGACTGGTAATATATATGAGTAAGGGTAGAAGTGTTATGCTTCTACTTTTTTTTGTGTATTTGAGGTATAATTTTGTCAGGAGGATTTTATTATGATCTTAATTATTGTTGTTATTGTATTAATCGTCTTGTTGGTATTGTTTGTAATGTCAAGCTACAACAAGCTTGTTCGTTTATCAAATAGAGTGGATGAAGGCTTCTCTACAATGGATGTGTATTTGAAGAAGCGTTTCGATTTGATTCCAAACTTAGTTGAAACCGTGAAGGGGTATGCGAAACATGAGGCTGAAACTTTAAGTTCTGTCATTGCCCAAAGAAATATGGCGAAAACATCAAAGGATGTTATGGATAGTGAAAATAAGATCACAAATGCCATTCAGGGTATTTTTGCGGTGGCAGAACAATATCCGGATTTAAAGGCTAACACGAATTTTATGGATCTTCAAAATCAATTGAAGAAGGTAGAGGAGGATATCGCAAATTCTCGTAAGTACTATAATGCATTAGTTCGTGAATACAATGATGTGATTATGAGTGTTCCGACAAATATTGTGGCATCTTTATTCCATTTTGAAAAGAAGACAATGTTTGAAGTGGCCAATGCTTCGGAAAGAGAAAATGTTCAAGTTAAATTTTAAGAAGGTCTGTGCCTTCTTGTTTGCCTTCATTCTATGCTTTTCTGTTGTGGATATTCATGCAGATGATGGTGGGTATACGATTGATGACTATACAGTAAATGCGATATATCATTCAAACAATACGATCGATGTCAAAGAAGTGATTGATGTCAACTTCTCAAGTTATCGTCATGGGATTTATCGTAATATTCCTGAAACGATGTATATCAATCGAGATGAAAAGTATAAATTGCAAATCAAAGATATCGCAGTTTTAAATGATGAGTATGAAGTGGATTCTGATTCAGGAAATCGTGTGATTCAAATTGGTAGTGAAGACTATACGATCATTGGCCCTCATACGTATACGTTGACTTATACGATTGTCATTCCAGAAGATTATCATTCTGATTTGGATTTTATCTATTACTCGGTTCTTGGAAACAATTGGGATACAACCATTTCTCATTTTAATTTTGATATTCAGTTTGAAAAGGCTTTGACAGAAAAAGAAATGTCAAACATTCAAGTTTTTAGTGGAAGTCTAGGAAACCAATCGAATGATTTAAATGTGACTCCGATTATTACTTCGACTTCGATTCGTGGTTCTGCCTATGATATTGGTGCTAAACAAGCCATTACTCTTTTTGGTGAATTAAGACAAGGCTATTTTGTGGGTGCCAAACAAACCACTTCAAAAACTCCATTTATCTTTTTAGGTTTAGCTGTTTTATTTGGCCTATACAGTTTGATTCGTGCTCTTCTTTTAAAGAAAGCACATATTACACCAATTGTGAATTTCTATCCACCAAAAGATATGGATCCAGCTATGGTTGGAACGATTGTGGATGAGTCTGTGGATCAAGAGGATTTAATGGCCTTGATTCCGTATTGGGCAAGTAAAGGGTATTTAACCATTTCTGAAACGGAGGATGACTTGGTTCTTACAAAAGTAGAGAATCATGAACCGCCTGTTTTAAAACATCAAAAGAAGATTTATAACGGTTTGTTTAAAACAAAAAACAGTGTGAAATTATCGGAACTATCAAGTAAGTTTGGTAAGGCTATGGATGATGCCAAAGAGGCTTTGAATGATGAATTTAGTGGCGATAAAAAACTTTCTACTATTGATCATGGGTTTGTGACAACCATACTAGCTATGATTTGTATGATTGTATGTATCTTATTCAATACTCGATATAGTATTGTAGATAATTTGATTGAAACCATTCTTGCGACATTTAGCTTTGTGCTTATGATGGTTTTAAATTATTCTGCAGCTGCAACCGGAGTATTTAACAAGAATAAACTAGTTGCATTAAAGAAAATATTAAGTATTGCGTTTATTTTGATTCTTGCATACTTTATATATCGACAATGTAATTCGATTCTAAGTATTGTTCCATTTGAATTTATGATGATAGGCATTGTGGTTGTTTCACTACCAATACTTTTGGTTTCTAAATTTAATGTGGTGAGTAACTACTTCAAAAGTGTTGCTCCTGAGCTATTAGGTTTTAAAGACTTTGTTGAAAAAGCAGAAGTACCACAATTGGAAAGATTGTCTATGGAAAATCCATCTTACTATTATGATGTCATTCCATATGCGATGGTATTTGGACTTTCTGAAATGTGGACAAAGAAATTTAGTACGATTCCTTTGGCACAACCAGATTGGTATGATTCGTATTATTCAGATCCATATTCTTCTTATTTCTATTACAGAATGCTGACAAGAAGTATGTATGAACCAATCCATCAGAATTTATTGGATTATCAAACAGAACAAATGAAAAGTACAGCCGATAGCATGGGCTCTAGCTTTGGTGGCTTCTCTGGTGGAGGCGCCGGTGGCGGAGGCGGCGGAAGCTGGTAAGAGATGAGTATTAGGGCGATGAGCCCGCTACTGATTCATGAACTTAGGGTGATGAGCCCGCGTAACTTGGTAGGTGTTGTGCACCTACCTTTTTTGCGTTCAATAATAAACGGGGGATTTCACACGAATGCATATTTCGTACATATTCATTACTGTAGAAAAAACAAAGAGTCTATATGCTTATAATGGTTGTCTTTCACTAGAAATTGTAAGATCCAGTGATGTGTTTATCAAACATAATTTTGATAAACATGTTTGAGCGGCAGTTGAAATAATGTCTTTGAAGATGTGTATACCTTGTACTAGCGACGTATGCGTCGTAAGTTTAATGTATAAAATTGCGAAAGGATTGATAATTTTTGAATAGGTTGATATACTACAGGTGAAAGTTGCGACAAATACGACGCAAGTGTGAGGCGAAAAAATGGTTAAGCGAGATTCTTATTTGAAACGATTGATTCACAATATGTGGAATGGAGATGTGAAGGTTATCACTGGTATTCGTAGATGTGGAAAATCAGTTATGCTTTTTGACCTGTTTTATGAGTATCTTTTATCTCAGGGAGTACCAGAAGACCATATTCTTAAGTTTGAGTTAGATCAAAGACGATATTACAAATATCGAAACCCGATTACTCTTTGCGAGTATGTAGAAGATGCGATTTGTGATAAAAAAGAAGAAAAATTCTATCTTTTTATTGATGAAGTACAATATACTACTAAAGTTGTTGATGAAGAAAATGGTGGAATTACAGTTACGATTTATGATATGCTCAATGAACTGAAAGCATACAGAAATCTTGATGTTTATGTAACTGGAAGTAATTCTAAAGGCTTGTCTAATGACATTGCTACGGAATTCAGAGGGCGCGCAACACAGATTCATGTTTATCCGCTATCATTTGAAGAATATTATTCGCATGTTAAAGGGGATGAAAGAAAAGCGTTAGATACCTATATGCTTTATGGTGGAATGCCTAGGTTATTGGCTTTAGAAGATGAAAAAGATAAAAAGGACTATTTGACTTCTCTTTTTAGGGAAGTTTACATTAGAGATATTGTGGAACGTAACAAAATTGAAAGGGAAGATATTCTTGGCGATATATTGGACTTTTTGGCTTCGCAGATAAGTTCATTGACAAACCCCACGAATATATCGAATGCCTTGACTAGTATGAAAAATGAAAAAATAAGTTCTACCTTGGTCGCGAACTATGTGCAGCATACGATAGATTCTTTTCTGATCAGCATGGCAAAAAGATATGACGTTAAGGGTAAAACTTATTTTCAGTACCCCAACAAGTACTATTATACAGATGTTGGATTACGTAATGCTCGTTTAAATTATCGTCAATATGATCCAGGGCACATTATGGAAAACATTATATACAATGAACTTATGCGTAGAGGTTATAGTGTAGATGTTGGCGTTGTAACGGATCGAAGCAATGGGAAAAATCTTCAGAAGGAAATAGATTTTGTAGTAAATGATGCGGATCGAAAAATCTATATTCAATCAGCATTTCGGATGGACACAGAACAGAAAACATCTTCTGAATTGGCTTCTCTAATGCTTGCGAAGGATTTCTTCAAAAAAATAATTGTTCGCATGGATATACCGCATAATTTTTACGATGAAAATGGTATTTTTCATTGCAATTTAATTGATATGCTATTAGGACGAGTAGAGTTGTTTTAATGAATATTGCCAACTGGCGACTGTGTAGAATCCTAAGGATTTTATTGGAAAGGCTGAGGTACCACAATTGGAAAGATTATCTATGGAAAATCCTTCATATTACTATGATGTGATTCCATATGCGATGGTCTTTGGACTTTCTGAAATGTGGACAAAGAAATTTAGTACGATTCCTTTGGCACAACCAGATTGGTATGATTCGTATTATTCAGATCCATATTCTTCTTATTTCTATTACAGAATGCTGACAAGAAGTATGTATGAACCAATCCATCAGAATTTATTGGATTATCAAACAGAACAAATGAAAAGTACAGCCGATAGCATGGGCTCTAGCTTTGGTGGCTTCTCTGGTGGAGGCGCCGGTGGCGGAGGCGGCGGAAGCTGGTAAGAGATGAGTATTAGGGCGATGAGCCCGCTACTGATTCATGAACTTAGGGTGATGAGCCCGCGTAACTTGGTAGGTGTTGTGCACCTACCTTTTTGCGTTCAATAGTAAACGGGGATATCACACTAATGTATATTTTCTACATATTCATTAGTAAAGAAAAAACATGAGTATTCCACGCATTCAGAGCTACACCGTCCAGCACTGAGAGCCACTCATTCCATCATTTAGAACCACACAATCCATTAATCAGAGCCGTTTATACACCTTCAGTTGTAAGATGTATTTGTAGAATATTAAGTTCTATAGATTTTGCGAATTGGAGGTGTTTTTTTTGTGCGAGATTTAAAACGAATTCTTGAACTGACGTTTGAGAATTTCTGTTTTCATTATATTAATAAACGAAATATTGATGTAGTCACAAGATTCATTTCAGATTTTGCATATGACGGAAAATGGTACGTGTGTAGCGCACCATCGGTGTATCTATAGCGGTCAACCGGTGCATCAATTTTTTGATTTAATTTCTTATTGATTCACCTTTAAATTCTAGACGATATGCTTCACATATAACTCGATCTAAACACGCGTCAGCGTATGTATAATCCTTAAATAAATCGTACTATTCTTTTACTGGGATTTAAGAAACCAACACTGTCGATTTTCTTTCTTCTCTTGAATTGAGAATTTCAAATAGATGTCTACATTTTTTGAAAAAAGAAAAAGAACCCGACGCATCAGGTTCCTTCTAGGTGTTGTCCGAAGACGACCACCGCAATTCATAGCAATAATATACTACACCGAATAACATTATGCAAGAGGTTTTAAGATTGACTAATAAAACAAATATAGATTATATAAATGCTTAAAATTTCAGGGATTCATCAACTTGAATATTTCTTTTCTTTATTTAGTATACATAGTGATTATTTTGCTTGAAAAAAAGACTTGGAATTATCCAAGCCTTATTGAGCATTCATCTTTTGACGATATAAGTTACGACGATCTAAAGCTGTTAAACCTTTTTTACGGATACGAATCGCATCTGGAGTAACTTCGACTAATTCATCATCGTTGATCCATTCTAATGCTTCTTCTAGTGAGAAGATTTTTGGTGGAGTAAGAAGCATGGCTTCATCACGACCACTTGAACGGATGGCTGTTAATTTCTTGTTCTTTAATGGGTTAACATCCAAATCGATGTTTTTAGAACTTTGACCAATGATCATACCTTCATAAACTGGTGTTTGTGGAGAAATGAACAATTGACCACGTTCTTGAAGGTTCCATAAAGCGTAAGTCATGGCTTCACCTGTTTCAGTTGAAATCATTGCACCTTCCATACGTTGTGCGATTTCTCCTTTATATGGTTCATAACCACTAATACGACGTACTAATGTACCTTCACCGTGTGTATCATTGATAAATTCTGAACGGAAACCTAATAGTCCACGTGTAGGTGCTGTATACACGATCTTAACATATCCATTTTCTTCAGACATATCTTGCATAACACCTTTACGAAGATTTAATTTGTTGATGATGGTTCCTGAATATTCTTCTGGAGCTAAACATACAACTTCTTCGATTGGTTCTACTTTGTGTCCATTTTCATCTTTGTGTAGGATAACCTCTGGTTTAGAAACAGCTAATTCATAGCCTTCACGACGCATATTTTCAATTAATACGGAAATATGCAATTCACCACGACCACTAACTTTGAAGCAATCGGCTGAATCGGTTGGTTCAACCTTTAAACCAACGTTAACTTCAAGTTCTTTTTCAAGTCTTTCTTTTAAGTTACGACTTGTTACGTACTTACCACTCTGTCCTGCAAATGGACTTGAGTTTACGTGGAAGTTCATAGATAGAGTTGGTTCTTCAATTTCAATGTGTTCCATTGGTTCAATGTGATCGGCTGTACAGATTGTATCACCAATACTGATATCTGGCATACCCGCAATAACTACGATATCTCCTGAATGTGCTTCTTGAACACTTGTTCTAGACAATCCTTTGTATACGAATAATTTAGATAAGCTTTCTTTGGCATTCAATCCAGATTGATTACAACGAATATATTGTTGTCCTTGTTTTAAAACACCTGAATATAAACGTCCAATTCCTAAACGACCAATGTATTCATCGTATGCCAAGGCAGATACTTGCATTTGAAGAGGTTCTTCATCCATATCTGGATATACATCACAATGTTTTAAGATTGTATCGAATAGTGGATCGATGTTGTCGCTTGGTGTTTTAAGGTCGTATTGAACACGTCCTTCTCTTGCTACACCATAAAGGATAGGGAAGTCTAATTGTTCGTCATTGGCATTTAAGTCTAAGAACAATTCGTAAACTTCATCGACAACTTCTTCAGCTCTTTGGTCTTTCTTATCGATCTTGTTGATCAATAGAATTGGTTTTAAACCAATTTCCAAAGCTTTTGATAATACGAAACGAGTCTGAGGCATTGGACCTTCACTCGCATCGACTAATAAGATAACTGTATCTACCGTACGGATAATACGTTCAACTTCACTTGAGAAGTCGGCGTGGCCTGGCGTATCTACAATATTAATTTTTACACCGTTATGAATAACGGAACAGTTTTTAGAATAAATCGTAATTCCACGTTCACGTTCTAGATCGTTTGAGTCCATGATACAGTTAACAACTTCTTCGTTGTCACGGAAAACATCACTTTGTCTTAAAAACGCATCGACTAACGTACTTTTACCGGCATCAACGTGGGCGATAACGGCAATGTTAAGAATTTTTTCTTTATTGGACATACTGTCACTCACTTTCCTGTCAAAAACAGTACAATTATAAAGCAAGAAACCTTAAAACTCAATAAAATGTGCTATAATAAAACAAAATTTTTCTGAAAGGGGTAACACCATGCAAGTGCAATATATAAAAGAGTATTCAAATTGTTTACATCGCTTGACAAGGGCACACAGCCCTTTGTCGTGTGCGATGGATAAGTAAAAGTCAAATTTTCCACTCAATCGAAACGTGTTCGTCGGTTGCGCGGATCTGTGAGATCAGGCCGTCGGCAACCTGCCGCCTGTCCTCGAAGTCAATTTCTTCCCATTGGTTGAGGTAGACCGACAACCGCTCGATCTGTTCCGGGGACATGGTTTCCGCTGACAGCGCCGCGATCTCTTTTGTCAGGGCTTGGCGGCGTGTGTCCAGCTCCTCGATTTTGCTGTTGGCATAGGACAGCAGCACCGCATTAGCCCCGGTCAAAGTATTCAGCAGCTTTTCAATCTCGTCCTCCACGCGGGCAAGCTCCATGTTCAGCGCGGTCAATTTGGGATTGACCGTTTCTCGCTTTGCCGTCAGCGTCTGGAACTCAGACAGCTTCTTGACCATCTCGCCGTACAGAAACCTTTCAAATTCCCGTGTGCGGAGCGTCCCGCAGCCGTCACAGCTTTTACTGTCAGCCCGCTTGGAGCAGCGGAGATACTGAACACCTGTTGGATTGCCGACGCTCATAAGCGCGTACCCGCAGCGGCCACACTTGACCTTTCCGGCAAGCCATGTGTTCTTTGCCTTGCGCCCGCCTTGGAACGTCTTGTTTGCCATGAGCTTTTTCCGGCAGCGCAGCCATGTATCAGACGATACCAGCCCCTCGCTGGGAGCCAGAACAAGTATCTGATCTTTCAGGTGCTTGTTTTTTCTTTCTTGCACGTCCCGGCCCTGATAGAGATAGCAGCCGTTTGTCCCGGCAAAATCTGTGGCTTCATTGACTACCACCGTACCCTGGCTTTTGAAGAACTCGTACATATCGAGGTCAGCCTGTGCGTAAATGGGGTTTCTCAAAAGCTGGGAGATAAAGCCCCGTTTCATTTCCTTGCCGTAGATCAGGATGCCCTCGTCGGCAAAGTAACGGGCGATGTC
>ENA-ORUO01000312-ORUO01000312.1-human-gut-metagenome-genome-assembly--contig:-NODE-312-length-60824-cov-5.123533_pt1 | contig 60824 bp, 79 predicted proteins | sample MGYA00242082_ERZ509215 | MGnify/ENA primary metagenome ERZ509215 (study PRJEB26280, sample SAMEA2338829) | human gut metagenome | biome: human gut; feature: human-associated habitat; material: faeces... | reverse complement strand
CCGCGACCCCCGGCGTGACAGGCCGGTATTCTAACCAACTGAACTACCACTCCTTGGTGGATGCTGAGAGTCTCGAACTCCCGACCTACGCCTTGTAAGGGCGCCGCTCTACCAACTGAGCTAAGCATCCTTCGTTATTAAGATCTCGCTGTCTCAATCACGAAAGATTCTATTCTACTACATCTTTTAAATTTTTGCCAGCAACAAACTTCGGAACTTTACGGGCCGGAATATCAATTGATTTATTTGTCCGAAGATTGCGGCCTTTGCGAGCTGCACGCTCGACAACAGAAAAAGTACCAAAGCCGAGTAATTGGACTTCTTTGCCGTTCTGCAATGCATTCGTAATTGTGTCGATCATCGCATCAACAGCGCGCTGTGCTGCAAGTTTGGAAATGTCGCATTTAATTGCGACGGCTTCTATGAGATCTGCTTTATTCATCATTCCCTCCGAGAGAGATAAAGGGGTAAATAAACTCTGATTCGTTAATCATAGCAGTATTTGTGGGCAAATTAAAGGTTTTCTAGGCAATTCTTCCCATTTGTGAGGCAAATTTTCTTATCTGGCCTGCGGTTGTTGATTAACTATGAGTCTGTTTTATTGAATTTGCCCCCATATTTTTACAAGTTTCAAACCCATCCTTTTAAGTTCCAAAACCAACAAATGATTTCGAAATTAACTACCTGAACAGAGCTTGAGTCGGTCGAAATTTGTTACATAAATTCAATCGGTTTGAGTCTGGGTAAAAAATAAGAGGGCCGAAGCCCCCTCCTCTTAAACCAGTTGATCTTAGTTGCGCGCAGTCGATCCCGTAGCTGAAGTTCCCACTTCAATCTGCTGTTTCGCAGTGATAGGCTGCTCAATTGTCTGAGGTAACGCTTCAGGCTGCTTGGATAAACCGTACTGGAACACTTCGTCAATGGTGCGGACAGGACGAATCACCAATCCTTCCTTGACGTTTTCAGGTACTTCCTCCAAATCCTTCACGTTTTCTTCCGGTATCAGCACTTCTTTGATACCGCCTCGAAGCGCCGCCAAAAGCTTCTCTTTCAAACCGCCGATCGGAAGAACTTCGCCTCTCAGCGTAATCTCACCGGTCATAGCCACTTCAGCCTTGACAGGAATACCCGTCAGAGCGGAAACCAAGCCCAGCGTGATAGCGGAACCCGCACTCGGACCGTCTTTAGGCACAGCTCCTTCCGGGAAATGGACATGAATATCCGTCTCAGAGATTTGCTTGTAGGTAATGCCCAAACGAGAAGCCCTCGAACGAACCACTGTACGTGCAGCTTCTACAGATTCTTTCATCACATCGCCCAAAGAACCGGTACGTGTTATTTGGCCTTTACCCGGCATTGTTGCGACTTCGATCGTAAGCAGATCGCCGCCGACTTCCGTCCAAGCAAGACCTGTGACTTGGCCGACTTGATCGCCCTTGTGCATGACACCGAAGTTGTAGCGACGGACACCGAGGAAGTAGTCAAGATTGTCGGAGTTGGCGACCACCTTTCCTTTGGTCTTCTTCAAAAGGATGTCACGGACCGTTTTACGGCAGATCTTATTGATCTCGCGCTCTAGGCTGCGGACACCTGCTTCGCGGGTGTAGTAGCGAACGATGTCAACAATCGCAGAGTCTTCGATCTCGAGTTCGCCCGGCTTCACACCGTTCAGTTTCATCTGTTTCGGGATCAGATGTCTCTGAGCTATGTGGAGCTTTTCATCCTCCGTGTAACCGGAAAGATGTATCACTTCCATACGGTCAAGCAGCGGAGCCGGAATGTTCATGGAGTTGCTAGTCGCAATGAACATCACATGTGAGAGATCGAAATCCACTTCTACATAGTGATCCTGGAAAGTGTTGTTCTGTTCAGGATCCAGCACTTCCAAGAGCGCAGCCGCTGGGTCGCCTCTGTAGTCCATACCCATCTTATCGACTTCGTCGAGCAAGAAAAGCGGATTATTGGTTTCCGCCTTAGTAAGACTCTGGAGAATTCGACCCGGCATGGAACCGATATAGGTTCTTCTGTGACCTCGGATTTCGCTTTCATCTCTTACACCGCCTAAAGCCAAACGCACAAACTTACGTCCGGTTGCGCGGGCGATAGACTGGCCCAAAGATGTCTTACCGACTCCGGGAGGTCCGACTAAGCAGAGGATCGGAGATTTCACATTCTTGACTCGGCTTTGAACCGCTAAGTATTCAAGAATGCGTTCCTTCACCTTCTCAAGACCGTAATGGTCTTCTTCCAAAACGGCGTCTGCCTTGATGAGATTCGTGTTGACACGAGTTCTCTTGCTCCACGGCAGAGAAATCAGCGTGTCAATGTAATTTCGAATCACATTGGCTTCCGCGCTGTTCTGACCCTGCATACGGAGCTTCTTGAGTTCGCCGAGGGCCTTTTCCTCGCCTTCGGGACTCATCTTGGCAGCTTTAATCTTGCGCTCGATTTCCTCAAATTCTTCGTCGGTATCGCCCAATTCTTTCTGAATGGCTTTTACCTGTTCATTGAGGTAATAATCGCGCTGGTTCTTTTCCATTGCCTTCTTCACACGGCCGCGAATACGCTTTTCCGTCTGCTGAATGTCAACTTCTTCCTCGAGCATGTCAAAAAGAAGTTCAAGACGTTCCTTTGTTCCAACCGTTGCAAGCAGATCCTGCTTACGGGAAGGAGAAAGAACCAGCAACTGGGCAATGGATGTGATGAGCTGTTCCGGATCGGTTAATGAAGAAATCCGATTCAGCTGATCGTTCGTAATTCTCTTATTGTTCTTTTGGTATTCGGTAAAGGCTGTCAGGATCGTCCTGCGCAGCGGCTCAAAAGTGCGCTGGGAAATTCTATCCTGAGGAATGTCTTCCACCTCAGCAAAAATTTGCTCGTCTTCTTTGTACTGAGTAACTCGGACACGGCGAATACCCTCTACCAGGACTTTGAAAGTACCGTCAGGCAGCTTCAAAGACTGGACGATACGCGCAACCGTACCGACATCAAACAGATCATCGGAAGATGGATCTTCGATGCCTGCATCGCGCTGTGCGACGAGCAAAAGCTCTTTGTTCGCCTTCTCAGAAGACGTGACATTGCGAAGAGCACTAAGCGACTTCTCGCGTCCGACGAAGAGCGGCACAACCATCTGAGGGAAGACAACAATGTCTCTCAGCGGCAACACCGACATCATCGGATTTGAATTAGTTGTACGTTTCTGAATCATCTAAATCCTTACTGCTAAAAAATACACTACGTAAGTTACTACTTGGGGACGCTTGAAAAAAAATCAAGGGCGCCAAATATTTAAAAATCGTTTCTATACTGTATCAAAAGTAAAAGGCCCCTCGCCTTAAGCCTTTCAAGATTTTGTGGCTATTTTGGGGACCTTAATCAAGGGATGGTGGATAAACAGACCATCCAAGGAGAAAAAAGGAGGTGCCGAAGCGACCTCCTATTTACCGTTATTTAGTGATGAACTCGGCTTGTCCGTCTCTCATCGTGGAGGCTTTCACCACCACTCTGGCGACGTCTTTTCTGCTCGGAATCTCAAACATAGCAGAAAGGAGTGCATTCTCAATAATGGACCGCAGGCCGCGGGCTCCGGTCTTTCTTTCCTGAGCCATTTTGGCTGCTTCTTTGAGCGCATCCGGTTCGACTTCGAGAACAACGCCTTCCAATTCGAACAATCGTGCGTACTGCTTCAGGACCGCATTCTTCGGTTCGGTCAGAATGCGAATCAGCGCTTCTTCGTCTAGGTCATCCAACGTTGCAATCACCGGGAGACGTCCGACCAACTCAGGAATCAAGCCGTAGCGAACTAGATCCTTAGCTTCAATATCGCGGAGCACTTCGCCTTCGCTTCTATCGTCGGCCCCCTTAACATCGGCTTCAAAGCCGATGCCGCTGCGCTCGGTTCTTCTGCGAATGATCTTATCCAAACCTTCAAATGCGCCGCCGCAAATGAAGAGGATGTTCGAAGTATCGACCGGAATATTGTTTCCCTGAGGATGCTTTCTTCCGCCGGCAGCCGGAACATTGGCAACGGTACCTTCAACGAGCTTTAACAAAGCCTGCTGAACGCCTTCGCCGGATACGTCGCGGGTAATAGACGGGTTCTCACTCTTGCGGGCAATCTTATCGATTTCATCAAGATAGATAATGCCCATCTGAGCGCGTTTGAGGTCCATATTGCAGCTTTGCAGAAGCTTCAGGATCACGTTTTCGACGTCTTCACCGACGTAGCCGGCTTCTGTCAGAGTCGTTGCATCTGCAATTGCAAAAGGAACATTCAGCATTTTGGCCAAACTTTGAGCTAAAAGCGTCTTGCCGGAACCTGTCGGACCGATAAGAAGAATGTTGCTCTTCTGAATCTCAACTTTTTCGTCGGAATCATCTCCGATGAATTTGCTTCTAAGACGTTTGTAATGGTTATAAACCGCAACAGAAAGAACCTTCTTCGCCTGTTCCTGACCGATCACATATTGGTCAAGATTGGCATAAATTTCTTTCGGCGTTGGCAGTTCTCCGTACAAAATCGGATCCTGCTTTTCTGCCTCTTCTGCTTCGGCTTCTTTAGCGGAGGCTTCGGAACCTGCGTTCTTATTGTGAGCTTCGAGATATTGGTAGCGCTTCAAAGCTTCTTCAATCACACCGGAGTAACGAGCAAGCTCTTCAGTACATTCTTTACAAATGTACTGATCTCCGATGTTTGACTTATAAATTTCAGAGTACTGTCCCTTTTTGGCTCCGCAAAAAGAACAGACGGGTCCCTCTTTGTTATCGCTCATAACTTCCTTAAATCTTTAATCCGCAAAATCAATTATTTCTTTCTAATGATTTGCTCGGAACGTTTTCTAAATACGCCGTCGATAATTCCGTATTCCACTGCCTGTGCGCTGCTCATGAAATTATCGCGTTCGGTGTCGACCGCAATCTTTTCAATGGACTGGCCGGTATGTTCAGACAGGATTGTGTTCAAACGGCTGCGCAACTCCAAGATTTCTTTCGCCTGAATTTCAATGTCTGCAGCGGTTCCGTTTGTACCGCCGGAAGGCTGATGAATCATGATGCGGGAGTTCGGCAGTGCAAAGCGTTTGCCCTTCGCACCTGCAGCAAGCAGGAACGCACCCATGGAAGCAGCCATGCCTAAGCAAATGGTGGAAACATCTGGCTTGATGAACTGCATCGTATCGTAAATGGAAAGACCGGCGTAGACGCTTCCTCCGGGGGAATCGATATAGAGCGAAATATCCTTATCCGGATTTTCGCTTTCCAGGAACAGCAGCTGAGCAACGACCAAATTGGCGCTCTGATCAGTCACCGGTCCTACCAGGAAGACTACGCGATCGCGTAACAGGCGGGAGTAAATGTCAAAAGATCTCTCTCCGCGTCCGCTCTGCTCGATAACCATCGGTATAAGTGCAGAATTAAAGTTTGAAAAGTCGGGCATACGCGTCTCCGTGGTTTGTAGTAGTTTTCAATGACAAACGGCAAGGACTAATGAGTACCTTGCCGACTTGTTTGTATTTTTCAGAGGCATTTTATTGCCTCTGACGCCTGAAATTGATTAAGCCTGCTGACCGCGACCCATCAGGTTTTCAAAAGAGATCGGTTCTTTCTTGACCTGAGCGTTCTTCAGGATCCAAGCGACGACATTGTTTTCCACAACAACCGCGGCAAGCTCAGCTTTGTGCTGAGGGTTGTTGAGGTACCAATCAACGACTTCTTTCGGATCTTCATAGCTCTTGGCGATGTTGTCGGCCAAAGCTTTGATCTGTTCATCAGTAGAAGTAATCTTTTCTTTCTCAACAATAGCGCTGATTTGCAGTCCAAGACGAACTCTCTGCTCAGCTTGGTCAAGCATGGCGTTGGCAGGAATGCTGTCGTTGGGGAGGTTAATTCCCTGAGCCTTCATGTTTTCGATGGCGTCGTGGACCAGAGCCTCTCTCTGTTCTTCAACAGCAGCGTGCGGAACCGGGAACTTGGCAACGGACAGAAGAGCATTCATGGCGCTCTGCTTAGTACGTGCTTCAAGACGAGCTGTCACTTCGCGCTGGAGGTTTTCTTTAACGTCAGCCTTGAGTTTGTCGATACCATCGTTAACGCCGAGGTCTTTTGCGAACTTGTCGTCAAGGGCGGGAAGAATTTCTTCGTCAACTTCTTTCAGCGTAACTTCGAACTGAACTTCCTTGCCGGCAAGGTTCTTGGCAGGATAGTTTTCAGGGAAAGTCAGGTTGAAAGTCTTGGTTTCGCCGGCTTTCATACCGCGAATCGCGTTTTCGAATTCGGGGAGCATTCTGCCCTGGCCGAGAGCGAAAGCGTAGTCTTTAGCTGTACCGCCTTCGAAAGCAACGCCGTCAAGAGTGCCCTTGAAGTCAACGATAACGCGATCGCCGTCAGCAGCAGTCTTGTCAGCCTTTTCGAAAGTGGCGCGCTGTTTGCGCATAACGTCGAGTGTCTTTTCAACGTCAGCGTCTGTCAGTTCGCATTCGTATTCTGTAACGGAAGCGTCTTTCATGTCAGGAACTTCGACGTCAGGGAAGACTTCGAAAGTAGCTGTGAAGGACATTGTGTCTTCATTTTCAGGAGCGCCTTCGGTCGGAGCGATATCCGGGTAGCCGGAGACGTGGTATTTGCCTTCCTGAACTTTTTCAACGAAAGCGGCAGAAACGAGTGTGTTGATTGCATCAAACTGAATTTCCTGACCATAAGCGGCTCTGACCATAGCGGCAGGAGCATGGCCGGGACGGAAACCGTGGAATTTAGCTTTCTTTGCTTTTTCGCGAAGAGCTTTAGCAACACGAGCATCGAGTTCTTTACGAGAAATCGTCAGCTCAATGGTGCGCTGAAGAGGATTCGGCTTAACTTCTTCGGCTTTTGTTTCTTCAGCCGGAGCTGCTGTGGCTTCTGTTTTTTCCTCTACCTTTTCTTCTACTTTGGTTTCTTCTGCCATTTAAATATTTCCTTTCCGGATATGCCCGAAGGGGGCTTGTTTATAGGGTGGAGAAGCAGTGCTTCCCTGTTTGATCGTCGGATTATAACTGTAAATGGACGAGATACAACTTAAAACATGTAAAGTTTGATGAAATTTACAGCTATTGATTATCATTATCAATTAGGGAAGAATTTAGCAGTATTTATGATCATTTTTTCCTTATTTTTAGAAATTCAACTTGAACGTTAGTTGAAAAGGTTCTTCACACCACGAATAGAATCGAAAAATTTTGAAGAGGTTTTACTCAAAAGACGAATTGCAGTATCGGGCAAACTTCATCTCTTATATGTGTTACACGAAAGTTTCTTGATGTCCTCCTGCCCTGCCTCATTTGTGGAAGAATTTGCCTAACGCTAATAGTTAGCTCACAAATTTTTACGCTCATTTTGATTTTACTTAGGTATAAATACCTAGAAACTTTCCCTAGTTCAGATATAATTCATTTGACGAAATACCTCATAAAGGAGTCCGCGATGTATAGAGACAGTGCTAAAGCCCGCGTCGCTGCACGGGACCTTAGAAGACAACAGGTCAAGTTATTTAAGCTTGGTGCAACCATCACTCTTTGTGCTTTTTTGATCTCTCAGCTGGCAGATATGATCTTCTAGCGACGTTTCAAAAAATATTTTTTCTTTTACAAACAAGGCACTCGAGAGTGCCTTGACTTGTTTCTGCGTTGAGCCCTGCAAAAGTTTTTGTTTTGTGTATAATTCAGTCTTCTCAGCACAGGGGAATCGCCAAGCTGGTTAAGGCACCGGATTCTGATTCCGGCATCCGAGGGTTCGAATCCTTCTTCCCCTGCCACCCTCCTCCTTTGAATAATCTCAAAACTCTTGGAAACCGCCGCCTATACTTATCTTATTCCGGTGATCTGCCTTATCTGTTCCTACTTTATCCTTGGCGAAAAACGCACTGTTTGGTCCGCCAGCGGAGCGTTCCTTGTGCTCTTCGGACTCGTTTTGTCTCAATTAGATTCTTCTGTTTTGAAGAAAAAGTTTCTAAAAGCTTGAAAGCCGTTAAGCAGCAAAAATCTAAAAAATTCATCCAAAATGCAAAAAGGACTTTTCGCGAAGTTCGCTCCTTCAACTAACTCCAGGAAAAGTCCTTCTGCTTTGGAATGCTCTCAGGCTTCTTTGAGCATCTCTTCCGTCAGTGCGACGGCTCGCTGAGCCGCCTCTTTAAAGAAGGATTCGTAAGAAACAGGTGCGTGGCCGGAAGCATCATCGGAAATAGATCGAATCACAACAAACGGGATTTCATTGACAAAGCACACCTGACCGATGGCCGCGCCTTCCATTTCTACAGCTTCGGCTCTAAAGAAATCACGAATCCAAGCTTTACGGTCCGTATCGCAGACAAATTGGTCGCCGGAAGCAATCACGCCGGTTTCAGTATGAATGCCTAATTTCTGTGCCGCTTTCTCAGCTTTTGCGACCCAGAGAGGATCGGCATCAATGAAGACCTTATTAATTCCGGAAATTAAACCTTTGGGATCGCCGACGCCAGACGTGTCCATATCGTGCTGGCAGACTTGAGATGCAATGGCAACTTCACCGAGCTTAAGGTTAGGAGAAAGTCCTCCCGCCACACCTGTATTAATAATGGCTTTCACACCGAACTTCAAAACCATCGTCTGCGCACAAACGGCGGAAAACACCTTACCGACCCCGCTCACTGCGGCGACGACATCCGTACCGTGCAGCTTTCCGCTGTAAAAATCAACGCCCGAAATTCTGGTTACAGTCACGTCCTGAAGCCTTGCCTTCAAAGCCTCAAGCTCAACCTTCATCGCTCCGATAATGCCAATCATTCAGTTAGCTCTCTGAAATTAATCAAAAGGAAGCGGTTCGCCCTTGCCGTTAAAGAGCGGAAGTTTTTCGAGATAAGAAATATCTGTTCTGGAAGCAGCATCGCCTTCGGCTAAAACGGCCATCTTGCCGACAACATCGGCACCCGCAGCGGCAGCAATTTCTTCCAAAGCCTGGAGGCTGCGTCCGGTAGAAATGACATCGTCAACGATCAAAATGCGTTTGCCGCGCATCTGTTCCATCTCTTCCTGATCAACATAAAGTTTCTGGTCTTTCTCCGTAGTAATGGATTTCACACCAACGCAGATGGGGTTGTCCATGTAGAGTTTTCGGCCCTTTCTAGCAACAATATAGTGTGCATCACCGTTCTGACGGGCCATTTCCTGAACCAGAGGAATGCTCTTGGCTTCGGCAGTTAAAAGGAAATCATATTTAGGAGCTCTTTCCAAAAGAGCAGCTGCGCAATTAACAGTCAGCTCGGTATCGCCGAGAATTAAAAAGGCTGCAATGCAAAGATCTTGATTAATAGGGCAGAGTTTCAGGGCACGTTTGGTACCGGCCACTTCAATATCGTAATAGCGCATCTATATCTCCCAGCGGAACAAGCACGAATAGGCGGGTATCCTACTTCAAAACACCTATAACTGCGATGATCCGCTCTCGTTAATACAGGGTTTTCCTTAGTGAAAAAACGAAGTTTTTTGTAATCGAAGAATACAATATTTTTATAGTCTGGAACGGGCCAAAAGCCTGTATGAGACTAACCAAATCCTCAAGGGTCGTACCGGACTCCATTGAAAAAAGAACACTAAACAAATGGTGTGCTTCGGCAGTAAATCGAGAGCAAATGAGCTTTCGGTTTCATTCGACCTAACTAACACTTTTTATTCTCTAATCTCTAGGAGTAACTATTGTGACCTTTAAACTCTTAAGCAAAGCTGCCCTCGCACTCGCTGCCATGGGCCTGTGCCTTTCTGCCGCCTCCGCCGCATATAAATCCGAGTACAAGCTCAGCGTTGTACCCGGCGCCTCCTCCGGCTGGGGCCAAACCGCAACCTTCTTTGCCGACTGCGTCAGACAGAAATCCAACGGCCGAATCAACATCAAACCGTATTTCGGTGCTCAGCTGATGGCAGGCAAGCAAACTTCCGAACTTTTGCTCGTTCGCCGCGGAGCAATTGACTTTGCTTTAGCTTCCACCATCAACTGGTCTCCTCAAATCAAAGAATTAAACCTCACCGCCCTTCCCTTCTTTGTCGCCAACAATCCGGATCGCTATAAAGCTATCGACGCTATTGAAGCCGGAAAATCCGGAAAGATGCTGGAAAAAGCCATCGAAAAAACCGGCGTTAAGTTCCTCGGCTGGTCTGAAAACGGCTTCCGTGAATTAACTACGAGCAAAGGCCCGATCGAAAAACCGGAAGATATGAAGGGTATGAAGTTGCGCGTATGCGGTACCCCGATCTTCATTGACATCTTCTCGTCCCTTGGCGCCAACCCTCAGGCTATCAACTGGTCTGAAGCTGTGACCGGCTTCCAGCAGGGCATCGTCGATGGTCAGGAAAACCCGACTAACGGCATTAACGTCCCGACTAAAGTTTGGCAGTGGCACAAGTACTCCACCGATTGGCATTACATGATCGACCCGTTGTTCTTCACTGCCAACATGAAAGTCTGGAAGGAATTCTCTCCGGAAGATCAGAAGCTTATTCTCAGCTGCGCTACCGAAGCTGAAAAATACGGCAAAGCCCTTTCCCGTCTGAGCAACGACAACGGTCAGGCTTATGAATACCTCAAGAGCATCAATAAGCTCCCTGCTGTCACCAATCCGAAGGAAGAACTTAAGAAAAACGGCATGACCGTGACGGAGTACACACCTGAAATGATCAAACGCTTCTATGAAGCCACAGCCGGTGTCCGTGCTGACTGGACTCAGAAGATCGGCCCGAATGTCGTCAAAGCTGCCGAAGAAGACATGCAGGCTGCCAAGTAATTTTTGAATTACTCAGCGACACGCCGTGTGCGGCTCCGGCCGCACCGGCTTTACCACAAATAAATATAAGAAGAACAACTATGCTTCATTTCCTCAACACCCGATTTGAAGAGCTCCTTGGGTCATTTCTCTTAGCAGTCATGGCCTGCATTGCCTTCATCAACATCATCATCCGTTACTGCACAAACCTGTCATTTTCTGCTTCCGAGGAACTGACAGTAAATTTCTTTGTGTGGATCGTACTGCTCGGCACTTCGATTGCGTTCCGAGAAAGCAGCAACTTCACGATGAATCTGCTTTACAGTATTACCCACGGATGGCTGCGCAAAACGCTTTACTTCTTCGGCGTAATTTGCTCACTGGCTTTCTTCGTCATGCTGGTTTACTTAGGTGCGATTGAGGTTATTGACGAAATTGAACTAAACGTTTCCTCTGAGTCTCTGGATATTCCGGTTTGGCTCTACACCATAGCCACGCCGCTTTTCTCGGCGCTCATTATTGTCCGAATTCTTCAGCGCACTGTTGAAGATATTCAGAAACAGAACTTCTAGGAGGAGATCATGCTTAATTCGCTGATGTCCGATCCCGGACTGGTTCTGCTGATTCTTTTTATTTTCATGCTGGTGTGCAGAGTTCCGATTGCCATCAGTCTTGGACTTTCTGCCGCCATCGTCAGCTGGCTCTTTGACATGGGCATCGACATGCTGCCCTACAACTTCTTTGCCGGCGTCGCTAAAGTTCCTTTGTTAGCTATTCCCTTCTTTATTTTGGCCGGTTTCATTATGGAAAGCGCCGGCATCGCCGCGCGTATTGTGCGTCTTGTCGAAAACCTCGTCGGCGACATGACCGGCGGTCTAGCCATTGCAACCGTAGCAGTCGCCACCTTCTGGGGCGCCGTGAGCGGATCGGGCCCTGCGACTGTCGCTGCGCTCGGCTTAATCCTCATTCCGGCTATGGTTAAGAACGGCTACGACAAAGCCTTTGCCGCAGCCAACGTTTCCGTGACTTCGGGCCTAGCCATCGTGATTCCGCCGAGTATCGCTTTCATTGTTTACGGCGGCATTGCGGATGCTTCCGTTCCGGCATTGTTCGCCGCTGGTATTGTCCCCGGACTGCTGGTTGCCGGTTTCTTAATGTTAACCGTATACCTCATCTCAAAGAAAAGAGGCTATCGCGGACTGCCCCGTCAGGAATCGACTTGGCTCGTATTTAAAGATGCGATCTGGGGCGTCATGACGCCGGTCGTCATCTTGGGCGGCATTTACGGAGGAATCTTCACGCCGACCGAAGCTGCAGCTGTCGCGATCTTTTACGGTTTGTTTGTCGGGACCTTTATTTATAAGGCGTTCAACTCCTGGGACAAACTACTTCACGTCCTTTTTGAATCCGTTAAGGCAACCGCCGTCATTATGTTTGTGGTGACCTGCGCCGGATTATTTGCCTGGGTTGCGAGTACCGTCGGGTTAGTAGAAAGAGGCGCCGCGGTGCTCCTTGCGCTGTCTGATAACCCTTGGGCGCTCCTCTTCCTTATCAACGTGATTTTGCTGGCAGCCGGAATGATTATGGACGCGATCTCGATTTACTACGTTCTGCTTCCCTTCCTGCTTCCGATTGTTCATCACTTCGGCTGGGATCCGGTTTGGTTCGGCGTCATGATGACTGTGAACTTAGCGGTCGGACAGGTCACACCGCCCGTGGCTGTAAACCTCTATGTCGGTGCTCAAATCGCCGATTTGACGATGGAAGAAATGACGCCGCCGGTCATTCCGCTCTTAATTGCAACGCTGGTTGCCTTAGCCGTCATCGTGTTATTCCCGAGCCTAAGCACATTCCTGCCGACACTTTGGGGTCTTTAGAATCTCCTTTGGGAAGGAAGGCCTAGGTCTTCCTCCTTTTTTTCTTTTCCTATTTCCAGCTTTCCGACTTGTCTTTAACGATGAAATTCGTCACCCGGACAGTGGAGACGAGCCTTCCGTTTTCGGTTTTTATATCAACATTCCATAGATGCGTCGTGCGGCCGAGATGTAAAGCCGTGGCTTCCGCGTAAACCAAAACATCCGGCGCCTTGCGCACTGAACTAACATGGTTTCCAGAAACCGAGCTTCCGACTGGAATGAATCCTTCCGGACAGCACAAATAAGAGCCATATCCGGCAATAATCTCCGCAAACGCCAATGAAGCGCCTCCGCACAGAACTCCGAAGGGCTGAGAAGTATTGTCATTGACAGGCATACTAGCGCGAATAAAACCCTCCTTTTCTTCTATGAGCTTTAAACCGAGACTTCCCATCATGGAATGCGTAATGGCCTCTTGCGCTGCGTACTTCTTGTCCATCTGTCTTTCCTAACCTAAATGATGTCGGGTTATTTTATTAGAGAGTAAAAAATAAAGAATCAAATTCCGGCTAAAGGAACTAAGCAAAAATTCTTTTTCTTCACGGTCCTATAATTCGGATTAATACCGTATTAATACTTTCTTACAAATTTCGCGATTGGGCGGTAGAATTGAGGAGATTTACACCATTCGTTTTCACTTAATTGAAAACGCTAACTTTTATTCGTGGGATTCGTCGCTGATGAATGTACGCATGCTTTCGGCGCCGTTTTCCATGCGGAATTACAACCATGACATTAGATTTAGCAAAGTACGGCATAACTGACGTCAAAGAGGTTGTTCATAACCCTTCCTATGAACAACTCCACAAAGATGAAACCGCAGAAGGACTGGTCGGCTACGAAAAAGGTGTTGTCACCGAACTCGGTGCAATAAACGTCATGACCGGCATCTACACCGGCCGCTCTCCCAAAGATAAGTTTTTCGTTGTTGACGATGTCAGCAAAGACACCGTCTGGTGGACCAACGAGGAATATAAGAACGACAACAAGCCGCTCTCAGAAGCCTCTTGGAAGATCCTAAAAGACAAAGCCATTGACGAACTCTCTCATAAAGACCGTCTTTACGTCGTTGACGCTTTCTGCGGCGCCAATAAGAATACGCGCCTGAAAGTTCGTTTCGTTATGGAAGTGGCTTGGCAGGCACACTTTGTGACGAATATGTTTATTCGTCCGACCCCTGAAGAACTCAAAGACTTCGGAGAACCCGATTTTATCGTTTTAACCGCCAGCAAAGCCAAAGTTGAAAACTTCAAAGAACTCGGACTGCACAGCGAAACTGCCATCGTCTTTAACCTCAAAGAAAAGATGCAGGTCATTTTGAATACCTGGTACGGCGGAGAAATGAAGAAAGGCATGTTCTCGGTCATGAACTATCTCAACCCTCTTCGTCATATCGCTTCGATGCACTGCTCGGCCAATACCGACTTAGAAGGCAAAAACACTGCCATCTTCTTCGGTCTTTCCGGTACCGGCAAAACAACGCTCTCAACCGATCCTAAACGTCTCTTAATCGGCGACGACGAACACGGCTGGGATGATGAAGGCGTTTTCAATTACGAAGGCGGCTGTTATGCCAAAGTCATCAATTTGGATAAAGACAGCGAACCGGATATTTACAACGCCATTCGAAAAGACGCCCTTCTGGAAAACATCATCGTAAATGAAGCTGGAAAAGTAGATTTCAGTGACACGTCAGCTACTGAAAACACTCGTGTTTCCTATCCGATCTATCACATCGAAAACATCGTTAAACCGATCTCCAAAGGACCGGCCGCCAAGGAAATTATTTTCCTTTCTGCTGATGCCTACGGAGTCTTGCCTCCAGTTTCTATACTCTCTCCTGATCAGGCAATGTATTATTTCCTCTCCGGTTACACCAGCAAGTTGGCCGGAACAGAACGCGGCATTACGGAGCCTCAACCTACCTTCTCTGCCTGTTTTGGGGCTGCCTTCCTCTCTCTGCATCCTTTTAAATATGCCAAAGAACTGGCAAGGAAAGCCCGCACTAACGGTGCCCGTGTCTATTTAGTCAATACCGGATGGAACGGAACGGGAAAACGTATTTCGATTAAAGACACGCGAGCCATCATCGATGACATCCTCTCAGGAAGCATCCTCAAAGGCGCGACAAAGAAGATTCCTTATTTCGACTTGGAGATTCCTATTAACGCTGAAGGTGCGCATGCGGAGATTTTGAATCCTCGCAACACCTATAAGGATCCGAGTGAATGGGACAGGCGCGCAGAAGCATTGGCAGCAAAATTTATAGAGAACTTCAAAAAATTCTCTGCTACCAATGAAGAATGTAAGCGATTAGAAAAATTCGGTCCGCATCTCGATTAAAGACCCTTAACAAGAATCCCGGCTTTGCACCGGGATTTTTGTTTCTATGGTTTTATCGCTTCGGAGCTTTTCTTCGGAAGAGACAAAACAAGGACATTCAGCAGCACAAGGCAAATGCCGGCGCCCTCCCACATACCGATTCTCAGATCAAAGGCAAAGACGGAAAGCAAATAGGCGCTTAACGGTTCAAAACAAACCATCAAACCGACGATAACAGCAGAAACATACTTAAGACTGGACAAGTAGCACCAGAAAGCGGCAACCGTTCCAACAAGAACAACATAAGTGAAAGCCGAAACAGACATAGCAGTCCATTGAACGTTCATCGTCCAAGGCGGATTCATCACAGAGGCAACAAGACCGCCGAAGAGCATTCCGAAGCCGACAACGGGGCCAACGCCGACTTTCATAATGAGTTTTCTCGGCTGAATGGAGTAAGCGGCAGAAAATATTGCCGATACAAAACCCCAAAGCACGCCCGCAAAAGACAAGTCCAGCGTACTGAAGTTTCCTTTGGTCACGATCAAGAAAACCCCGGAAGCCGCAAGGACAAAACAGATCCCTTCACGCATTGTCAAAGGACGCTTCTCGGTGATAGAGAGCCAGAAGGCGCAAATCAGCGGCACAAGCGTAAGCACAATGGCGGCCGTTCCCGCATTAGATGCGGCGACCGCAAGCATGAACGTGAGCTGAGAAACAAGAATCAAAAGACCGGCAACTAAAATCCCGACCGTAGTACGGATGTCTTTCAGCGGCGAAATAATATTTCTGCCGAATACCAACCGTTCCATAATCAGCAGGATCAGACCAGCCAATACCAAACGCATGGATACCAAATCCAGCGGCGTAAATGAACACTGCTGGAGAAGATACTGTGCACAAACGCCCATCGAGCCCCAAAACACGGATGCGGCGATGGCTAACCCGATGCCCTTGCTAAACGACGAATCGCTCATGTCTTTCTAATTACCTTAGGAAAGGAAAAGACTCACAAACGGAGCCTTTTGAAAAACTAAAACCTTTTTCTATTTATGCAATATTGTGTTGTCGGAGAATACTCCTAAAAGACTTGGCGTTTAAACTTTCTCGGCAAACGCACCTTCCCAAACGATCTTCAGGAAATTCTTTCTGTCGGTAACACCTTCCGTATTGAAAAACAGAAGGACAGATTCACTGTTCAAACCTAAAGAGCTAATTTCTTCCTGGTATTGTGCTTTGTGGAACAAGAGCTCAAACGCTGTACCGAAACCAGCCGCTCCGCTCTCTCCTGAAAGCACTCGAGGATCGTTCTCCAAAGGAGAAGAAAGGACGCGGACTCCATCTGCAGCAACGGATTCCTCAATGCGGAAATAATGGGAAGCCGCAGCCCGAATTTCTTTCCAGCCGACGCTGCAAGGCTCTCCGCAGGAAAGGCCTGCCATGATGGTTTCCAGACTGCCGGGAGCATTGTGAAGTTTGCCGTCGTCCTTTTCAGCTGTACGATAGACGCAGTCAGCGGTTTTCGGCTCGACAATGGAAATCACCGGAACATCAGGCCCGTAAAGAGAGGCAAAGAATCCGCACATAGCGCCAGCCATGGAGCCAACGCCCGCTTGCAAAAAGATATGCGTCGGACATTTGCCTTTTAGTTGCTCCACCGTCTCCAGGGCCATCGTGAGGTAACCATGCATAATGAACCGAGCTACTTTCTCAAATCCCGGAAGCGCTGTGTCCTGAACGAGCAGCCAATCGTTTTCCAAAGCAAACCTTTCTGCTTCATGGACGGTTTCATCATAGTTGCCGTCTGTGCGCCGACAATCGGCTCCGAGCTTACGGATATTTTCCTGACGCTCCTCACTGCTGCCGGCCGGCATGAGAATCTCGCACCTAAGTCCGAGCAAATGACAAATCCAGGCTAAGCCTCGGCCGTGATTACCGTCAGTCGCGGAGATGATCTTAGGTTTTTCTTCCAGCGACGCGATCTGATCTTTGAGCTGTGCGAAGCTTTCAACTTTACCTGACCATCCGTACTTTTCTGAAAGCAGATGGAACAAACAATAGCTTCCGCCGAGTCCCTTAAATGAATTCAATCCAAAACGCGAGGCTTCGTCTTTAACAAAAATGTCTTTGACGCCGAGTTCTTTGGCTAAGGCAGGGAGTTCAACCAAACGAGTAACGGAATATCCGGGAAGCGTTTGATGAAACTTTTGTGCCGCGAGAGCCTGCTCTTTCGTAAAACGGCTAGAGGTTTCACCGGCACGAGGCAGTTTGAGGTGGTCGAGATCTTTCATTTCACAGCTCCGCAATGGTATTGAGATAGAAGTTTGCCGCTTCCTTAACTTGCTCAGGACGGCAGCGTTCATTAATCATATGCGCTAATTTATATTCTCCGGGACCGAATCCGATGGTCGGAATCCCCATCGAAACCGGAACCACTGCGTTGGTGCCAAAGTCCCAGAATTCAAATTTCTTCGGCTTTTCTCCGAATACATCTTCATAGGCTCGGATGCAGGCTTTTGTTAATTCAGCGTCTTCAGCGATTTTCCAAGGATCGTGTTCGGGAAGATAGACGAGCTCTTCTCCTTTCCATGAAGTTTCTTTCAGAACACCGAGCTCCCACTTAGCAGGCTTACCTTCCACGAGAGCGTCCATTTCTTTCTTTACATCTTCTATGGTTTCACCAAGACGGAGGCGACGATCCAAATAAATTTCGCATTCACTCGGCACCGCATTTAAAGAAGCGGCAACGGAGCTGATCTTGGAAAGAACAACCGTTCCTTTTCCTTCCGTCTTTTGAAGCCTCTTATTAAGCTCATCAACACGAGTAATGATTTCAGCCATCTCGTAGACCGCGTTCACACCTTTTTCCGGAGCCGAACCGTGTGCAGAAATGCCCTGGGTACGAATACGTACCTGCATCTTGCCGTTATGTCCGAGCGTAATGACATTGTAAGAAGGCTCACAGATGAAGACAAAGTTGGGTTTAATACCCGAATCTTTGTAGAAATTGATCAGATTGACGCCGTCGCAGTCCTCTTCGCAAACGGTCGTTGTTACATAAACAGTCTTCCCGTCCAGAAGTCCTTGTTTTTTAGCTTCTGCCGCAGCATAAACGGAAGCACTTAACCCACCCTTCATGTCGACAGAACCTCTTCCGTAAATGTACTCGTCAGCATAATCTGCGGAAAACGGAGGATGGTCCCAAAGTGCCGGGTCGCCAGCGTTAACCGTATCCATGTGAGAGTCGAAGTGAATGATTTTTTTACCGCTGCCGACTCTGCCTACAACGTTGCCAACTCGGTCGATATAGCATTCATCGTAACCGAGCTTTTCCATTTCTTTGAGAATGAGCACAGCGATGTCGCCTTCCTGATTGGAATAGCTGCGCGTGCGAATTGCGTTTCGATAAAAATCGATCAGGTCGTTTTCGGTTTGAGCAGGAACTGAATGTTTCATTTTGTCTCCTTAGAACTAAATGTCTTTGTTTGACATCTAGTCTAAGAAAACAGCTCTTCTCGGATATTCCAATACCCGCTGAAAATATACCTTTGTTGCTCAATGATTCTTTCGGAATTGTCCCGGCGTTGTCCTGAATTCTTTTTTGAACTGGCGAATAAAGAGATTAACGTTCGGAAAGCCAACCTCAAATCCAATCCTTTCAACGGATTTACGACTATACAAAAGAAGCTCAACGGCCTTTGCCATTCTTGCCGAGATCAGATAGCTCCAAACCGATTCTCCCGCAATGCGCTTAAACCGACGTGAACACTCCCATTTAGAAAGACATACTTCTTTAGCGATGAGATCTAAGGTAAGTTTTTCACCTAAGTTCTTCTCAATATAAGAGATTACTTTTCGGCTCGTCTCATAATCTTCCGGACGCCTTGTCGAAGGCTGGTCTTCTGTTTTGTGAAGCCATCCCACAAGTTCTTTCCAAATTAGAACCAGCTCCGCAAAAATATCGAAATATCTTTCCGGCTCGGTTTCCTTGAAGAGCTTTCGAATATGAAGCATCTTTGAAGAAATCTCCTCGAGCAGGCCCTCCTCGCTTTTCTCAGAGATCAAGAGAAAATCGTTTTGCTCATTTCTGAGGAAAGGCAGAACGAAATTTCGTTCCATCAAACTTCCGTGAAAGCCTCCGACCATTTCATACGCAAAGTTAATGCAGCAGTAGGAAGCCTCTTCTTCGTCGTTAGATATAGAAGTCGCACTGTGAATAACCTGAGAATTAATGAAGATGACATCTCCGGCGCCCGCTTCAACCTCCTTTTGATTAATAGAGAAACGCACGCGGCCAGTAAGAATGAGGCACAGCTGAAGTTCTTTATGCCAATGAAGCGGCACGTATCGAAGCATTTTTGAGCGAAAGACCGTTTCGTAAAGAGCCGCCGGAAAGCCTTCACTTCCGTGCTGAGTAGTCTCTTCCAAATTAGATTTGAGAACGATCTGATGGCCGGCCATATGAGGATGAAAACGAGCTGTCTGCATCTTTCATATTAGACGAAAACATCTTTGTTCATGAAATAGCGTTCGCTAAAAGATCGGTCTTGAACAGAGAAATATCGTCGCCGGCAAGAGATCTGAAGGGGGACACTTCGGCTCTAGATATGATAAAACTCACGAGCGGCCGACTCGTGAGTTTTGAATTGAGATATGTCGTTGGACTAAGTTAGAAACCGCAGACAAGGATTGCTAACAGTGTACCCGGCCACAAAAGTGCGCCGATAACGACATACATAATGTTAAATGCGAAATCCAAAAGGTTCGTCCAAATAAGGTGAAGGACGGGGATATAAGCCCAAAGGAAAATAAACATTGCGAGAGCGCCCAAGAAATACAAGCAGCTCACCCAATTAACAAACTTTTGAGTTGTGCGCAGAACCATATCGTTTCTCCCAAGATCTTGAAGATCAACCCAGCGTCACGCATCTTTAGGGTTTACGTGACGATAAATATGATCATTAGCCAATATTTTGATTTTAGACCTTTAAGCCAAGCAACGAGCAAATCCTAAAAGACAAGTGAACTCTTGGTGGCTAAAATGAGCACATGGAACACGACAACAGGCTCCGAAAAGAACCTTCCAATAAAAAGAGGCACTAACATGCAGCAGAAAGATCCGGGAAAAGACCCCTTGGCTGAAAAACTTTTAGAAAGCGGAATTGCCTATAAGGGCTCTTTTCTACAATTACACAGAGATACGGTCAAAACACCTGACGGAGTCGTCACGACGCGTGAATACCTCCATCATCCCGGCGCCTCAATGATCATCCCCATGTTGGAAGACGGATCTGTCATCCTTGAACGTCAGTATAGACATCCTTTACGCAGGAACTTTCTTGAGTTTCCTGCAGGGAAGCTGAATCCCGGAGAATCACCTTATAACTGTGCAAAACGCGAACTAATTGAAGAGACCGGCTACGAAGCTCAATTTTGGAAAAAACTCGGGCGGTTCAATAACGCCATCGGTTATTCCGATGAGGAAATTACGGTGTTCTACGCGAGTGATCTGAAATATGTTGGACAAAATTTAGACGCAGGGGAAGTTCTTGATGTCATTACATTGCCTTTCCCCGAAGTCCTCAGGCAGTGCCTGAGCGGAGAAATCACCGATGTTAAAACCATCGTAGGTGCTTTTTGGCTGGAAAACTTCCTTAAAACGCAGAAAAAATCGGAATAACACCTCCTCGACTTAAAAGAAATTTATTTCCTGATACGGGGCGCTTAAACATTGTTGAGCGCCCCGATTGTTTAATAATGACACAACGATCCGGAGAAAAAGGATGAGAGGTCGGTTTTGAGCAAAAGCACATGGGAAAGAATTAAAGAGCAAGGCATTCAGGGAATTCTTCGTTTAATCGTTTTACTTTGCTCCTTAGCCTTAGTCGGATGCATTTCCTACGACACTTTTGTCTACAACAACCCGTTTTACCAAAGCCAGTTTGCAATGAAACTGCAGTTTTGGGTATGTATCTTTTTCATGGCGGATCTGGCTCTTGAATTCATTTACTCCAAGAGAAAGACTCGTTACATCATTACCTATTTTCTTCTTTTCATTGCATGTATTCCGTATGGAACAATCCTTCCTAAGCTCGGCATAACCCTTCCGAGAGACATTGGCTATTTTGTGAGCTTCATGCCTTTGATACGGAGCTGCTATGCATTAGCGATTGTCGTAAGTTGGTTCGCCGTACAGACATCTTCAAAGATGTTTTTAACTTACGTCATCATTTTGTTTTCCGGACTTTACCTCGGAAGTCTAGGTTTTTATGTTTGCGAAACTAACGTAAACCCGGACGTAAGAACTTATTGGGATGCTTTATGGTGGGCGGTAATGGAAGCAATCACTATCGGATGCAATATAGAGGCGGTCACAACCGGGGGCAAAATTCTTTCTGTAATCGTAGGCGTGCTTGGACTTTTGATCATTCCTATGTTCACTGTATACGTTAACAACATCGTTTCCGTTTTTCATACGGTAACAACCGCTGCGGCAGAAGCAGCGGAAGAGATTCCGGAAAAAACGGATGAAAACGGCAAAAAGAATCTAAGTGAAGCAAAAACAATGAAGAAACAATAAAAGCACGTCCTGCAAAAATCAGGCTTAGTTTGAGTTGCTTTTAATCTCAGAGCACGAGAATAAAGTTATCCTTAAGAAGACGAAGAATTTTGGAGGATTTATGGCATACAAAATCATTGATATTCAAGGAATTGGGGAAGCATACGCTCCGAAGTTAATTGCAATTGGTATTAAAACTCCGGATGAGTTGCTTGAGGCTTGCTTGACACCGGCAGCCCGCAAAAAAGTTGCGGATAAAACAGGGATATCCGGAAAGCTCATTCTTAAATGGGCCAACCATGCTGACTTATTCAGAATCAGCGGTATCGGACCTCAATATGCCGAATTGCTCGAAGCAGCCGGTGTTGATACGGTTAAAGAGTTAAGACACAGAGTTCCGGCCAACTTAACTGCAAAAATGGTCGAAATAAACAAAGCAAAAAATCTTGCGCAGCGTGATCCATCCGAGAAGGAAGTCACCAAATGGATTGAAGAAGCCGGCAAGCTTGAAGCGAAAATGACGTACTAAGCGCTAGGCTAGATTGCAGAATTCGGGCCTCCGTTCGGAGGCCCTTTCCATGTTTTAGAGAAGACCTTCTTTTGTCTTCTGCGCGATCATTAGAGCAGATTTATCAAGAAGTTTTTTTTCTTCCTCTGTCAGTTCCAGACGATGGACGTATTCCACTCCATTCTTACCGATGACTGCCGGATATCCGACATAACAGCCGTAGTCTTCCAAATAAACCGAGGCAGGACAGGCAAGCTTGGCATCTGAGAAAACTGCTTGCAAAAGTTTGGCTGCGCAGGTGGCAATCGCGTAGCAAGTGTATTTCTTACCGTTAAAGACAAGCCAGCCGCCTCCTCTTGCTGCCTTATCTAATTCGGACAATTCAAGATGCTGGTCTTTGGCGATTTCAGTGATCGGCTCACCCTGAACGGTAATTGTCGACCAAGCGGCAAACTGAGATTCTCCGTGTTCACCCAAAACATAACCGGCAATGTTGTGCGGGTTTTGGTCTAAAGACATGCTGACAGCTCGCTGCATACGAGCGGTATCCAAGAAGGTTCCGGTTCCGAAAACCTGCTGGCGGCTCAAACCTGTGTAGTGCTGAAGCAAACCTGTAATAACGTCGCAAGGATTCGAAATATTGATCAGCACGCCGTGGAAACCGGCTTCTTTCAAAGCAGTTCCGACTTGCTTAGCCTGCTGGCAGTTAAAAGAGTATTCCAGAAAACGATTTCCGCCGTCAGCCAGCGCTTTGATATCTCCGAAAGCAGTAATGACGACATCGGCATCTTGCAGAGCCTTGTAGTCATTCATTGAAAGCTTTGTGTAGGTATCCAAGCGGCCTAAAGAATCCAGAAGATCGTAAAACTCGGCAGTACATTTTGCTTCATTTGTATCAATTAGCACCAATTCGTCAGCGATTCCTTTTGTCACAAGGGTATAGGCAACGGTGGAGCCGACGTGGCCCAAACCGATAACACCAACTTTTCTCATTTTTCCTCTCTATGTTGATACCTAAGATGCAATCGATTCTAAGTAGAAACCTTGAGAAATCTAAAAATATCGGTAGGATTTTTGCATCCAAATCGACCTTTTCTCCCTCGCTCAATCTCTACTGCTAAAAATTGGTCTTGATGAGGTCCTACGAATTTGGTACGATGATCTCAATTCGCCCTTCCTCTAATCCGAACGATTCAATCGTTTGCGATGTCCGAGGGAGGTCATTTTTGTGTACTTCCCTCCCAGCCTTTAAAAATTCCTAGTGAAGAACCTCACTTTTAGGGAGGTTGAAAATTCAAGATAAGTTGCTTCCTAGTTCTTTGCTTTCGCTACTTTGAGAACTCAGGTACAATTCGTCTTCCTGCGAGTGTGGCGAAATTGGTAGACGCGCTAGATTTAGGTTCTAGTGTCTTTGACGTGACGGTTCGAGTCCGTCCACTCGCACCAAGACACATGCACATATCTACACAAGCCCGCACATGCGGGCTTTTTTGTTTTTCCAACTGCGCATATCTGCACATATTTACACATGAATAGAGCATAAATAGAGCATGACGTAGAGCATGGAAAGGATAAAATAAAGGCCTAGAAACCTCCTATTTTTCGCTTTCAAAAATGACACAAAACTGTCCGCCCAAGCCTTGGTTAAGCATCGAACAGCAATTGGAGTTAATGCGCTCCCGAGGAATGCACATTACCAGTACGGCGAGAGCATCTTCAATGCTTAAAGAGTTCGGGTATTACCGACTAAGCGGCTATTCCTACGTTTTAAGAGAGGTAGACCCAGAGACAGGCGTCAGACTTAATTCTTTTAAAGACGGCACATCTTTTGATTATGTTATCGAACTCTATGAGTTTGATAAGATGCTCCGGCTTTTGATGTTAGATGCGTTGGAAAGAATTGAAATTTCGTTCAGAGCTTCAATTTCCTATCATCTCGGCCAAAGAGACCCGCTCTTCTATAAGAATCCAGATAATTTCAAAACAGAGTTCAGGACAACTCAATACCCTCTCTGGTTAAAAAAGCAGCAAGAAAAAATAGAGCAATCGAAAGAGGATTGTATTAGGCACAATACTAAAAAATACGGGGACAACATTCCTGTATGGGTCGTCTGTCAAACATGGGAATTTGGCCAGTTGACTTGGCTTTTAGGTATGTTGAATTATGATGAAGTCGAATCTATCAGCCAGAACTATGGTTTTTTAGGTTCCAAGTCATTTTTAACTTGGTTAAAGTGCCTAAAGGAACTGAGGAATATCTGTGCGCATCATTCCCGGCTTTGGAACAGAGTATTTTCTTTCTATCCAAACAAACCAGTTAAAAAAGATGCCCACGCTCCCATAAGTTGGAGCGCAGCTTTCGATGAAAATGAAAAACAGACCCTATTCTTCCGAGTTTGTGGAATCATTCATTTCTTAAAATTTATTGAATCTGAATCGACTTGGGAGGAGAGATTCAAATCAGCCCTGAAAAAGTTTCCGTCCGCGCCAGAACTCGATGTAACACTCGAGTGCATGGGGTTTCCAGAAGATTGGGAGGAGCAAATTGAATGCATAAAAAATAACCTTCCTCGAACACCACAATCAACTGAGTCAATCGGGTTAGAGGAAGGCCTTGGTGTGAATATATTATCAAAAAGATAAGTAAATATCAAATAATTCAGTGCGTGTGTGTCCGTATACGTCCGTATGTGTCTGCCTAGATGAGCGGATATATACATTATTTAATAAGGAAAACTTATGGCCAGCATTGGTAAGTTGCCGACGGGAAGCTATCGTGTCCAGTACTACGTTGATGGGAAAAAATGCTCTAAAACCTTTAAAACTCGCTCCGAAGCTAAGACCTTTGCTGCACGCATTGAACTCTCCCCGGAAAAGTTCGCCAGTCGGCTGACGTTTGCCGATTGTCTAAAAGAATATCGAGACACTATGACAATTAAAAAGAAAGGTGCCCGGGAAGAATCTATCCGGATAAACAGACTTCTGAAGTATCCGTTTGCTTCCGTTCTTCTCTCTGAGCTGACGGCTGTAGACATTCAATCCTGGGTAGATCAACGAGGATCTGAACCCTCAAAAAATGGCGGGACGGTTTCCCCTGCAACCGTTCGTCGTGAATATTGTCATGTGATAGGCGTTTTAAATTACGCAGTCCGGAAAGGATTTATTCCGAAATCTCCGGCTGTGGGAATCAGGCTGCCTGCAAAACCCGATCACAGAGAACGAGTGGCAACAGAAGAAGAGATTGAACGCTTAAAAGCCGCAACTGGGTGGGACGGCGTTTCTGTTCCGGACAACCTTCTCCAGTCAGTCATTTTGGCTTTTGTACTTTCATGTAAGACCGGGATGCGTGCCGGGGAAATTCTTAAACTTGAGCACTCCTGGATTGATGGCCGTGTTATTCATTTGCCGGCGGACGCGACCAAAACTTCTACCCGTCGTGATGTCGCTTTAAGTCTGGATGCAGCTCGGTTGATAGACCTAGCAATCAAAGCAAAAAAGACCACATCACCAAAAATTTTTGAAGGATTAACAGATAAAAACCGTGACGCGCTCTGGCGAAAGGCGCGAGATAGAGCAGGATTAGGACCGTTGAGAGATTCTCAAGGCCGTGAGATTCGCGAAGGCCTCAATTTCCACGATGGCCGGGCCACATTCGCTACTTGGGCGGCCTCCCCTGATCCACGAACAGGAGCGCCCCGTTTGGACGTTCTGGCATTGGCCAGACAAACGGGGCATCGTGATTTAAAAATGCTGCAGAAATACTATCGGGCAACGGCAGAAGAAATCGCTATGAGATTAGACGCTGCCGTTCTCGAAGAGCAAGAAAAGTGACTTTTGCCTGCTTTTCATAGTGTTTGTCGATCCATCGTTTGACATCCTCATAACGCCACCTTTTGTATCCGTTTTCAGTAACGCAGACCGGCGGCGGAAAGGTCGGATCATTAATAACCTGATCCGTGGAGGTGGATCGGCCTGAATTCCCCAGCATGTAGGAAATATCCCGTTTGCGAACCAAGACAGGCGGGATATTCGGCCGCTTCAGCAATCGTTCTGCTATTTTGTCGGCCAGGGCGTCCATTTCACTGTCGTTCATTTTTTGTCCCTTTGTGGTCATTTTCACATTTTTCCAACTGCTGCAGATAACGCTTCAGATTTGTCCGGAGTTGCTCAGCTCTTTCCGGGAATTTGAAACTGCCGTCTTCGGCCAGCCCTTCATTCATTGCCTCAACCTTTTTCATTAGGCCCAGAATCCAATAAGCGTCTCGGACGGAGATTTCAACCGGGACTTCTGTAGCCCCTTCCTTTGCGGCAACCAGTGCGTTGTGCAGGATCATTATTGATTTCTGCCAGTCGTTGACCTGCTGCTCACCGTTAAAACCGCCTTCGCAGTAATCATAAAAACCATGCCACAGGCATTTTTGGATTCTGCCGGCATCTGTCTCGCTGCACACAAAAGCAATATTCATTGATCCAACCCCTTCAGCTCTGTCGGAAATTTCCGGCATTCATGTTTAATCCGAGCGCAGAGTTTCTTTGCTGCCACCAATTCCTCCTGCTCCTCGCTAAAAGGAAGGAGTTCCTTCAGCTTCAGGGCGAACTCAAGAGCAACCAGAACAAGGCCGTCCTCCCGTTCGCTTATCAGCATTGTGTATTTCTCGCCTTTTTTCATATTTACGTTTGTAGGGTTCATCTTTCTCTCGGTGAGAAAATAGAAATGTCGTTAACTACTTTCTGAAAGGAGAGAAAGATGAAGTTAAATCTAAAGGGCCAAGAGCTCGAAGAAGAAACCCGCTGGATTACAGAGTTGCTAATTAAGTCGGGAGCTGTTGCTATTCCCGAATCTGAAATCAACATCTCGGACATTGCCCACAGAGAGTTCATTGCATTCCTCCCAGATGAAATTTCCAGAGGTGTCGCAGCTGTTTTGGTGGTTAAGTCCATGGTCAGAAATTTCCTGTCCGGACAGCCGCCAATAATGGATGCAGATATCAGGTCTTTCATCGAAACTCGTTGGGGCTCAAGAACGACTAATCGCAACGATAAGAATTCTTGATAAGCCCTAATTCCTTACCGATTCTCATTATTTTGGAAGTTGTGGTGTAGACATCTGAAAATTGACCGGCTGCCACTCCGGTAATCAGCGCTGCGAAAATACATTTCACAACTTCCAATTCTTCAGGAGAAAGATTTTTATTGTTCTGATTCAACGAGGATCTGACTCTCTCAAAAATACGGTTGTTTCCTTCCATGAATTACTCCTTTAACTATCTGGCTCGTTTATCCAAGAGCTGGACGCTCTCGGCGATGATTTTTGTTGTGTATCGGTTTTGGCCGTTTTGATCCTGCCATTTTTCCGTCTCAAGACGTCCTTCGATGTAAACGCTCGATCCTTTTCCGGTGTACCGCTCAACAATTTCAGCCAGCTTGTTCCATAGCGTGACGGTGTGCCACTGGGTCTTTTCAACGCGCTCGTTATCTCGAGTGAAGTAGCTGGTTGTGGCCAGAGAAATTTCGGCCACTTTCGATCCGGAGTTCGTAATTCGGACATCCGGCGGCTGGCCAAGATTGCCGATCAGAATGACTTTGTTGACGGAGGCCATTATTCAGTCTCCTTTTTGACTTGTTCTGCGCTGGCGATTAAGGCGGTAGCTACTGCAGATGCTTTTTCCGGAGAAAGAGGAATCATGAATTTCTGCTCTGGGTTGTCCGGAGATTCACAGATCAACGCCGGGAAGGTAACGTGTGCGCAGGAGTCCTTAATATGGATATCGAGTTTGCTCACAGTTACGTTCGTAAGATCCAGGGGTTGAAATCCTTTCTCGCTGAAAGCCTGACGTGTTCTTTCTTCTACGAGTTGTTTAATTCGATTCTCTTTTTGCATTGCTGCTCCTTTTAAGTTTTTCTTTGGCTCGTTCATAAGCCCAAGTAAATTCATTAAGTGTTTTGTGAGGCGCCAGTGCGACAGCCTCTTTTAGCGTCGGGATGATGATGGCAAAGGCCTGGCTGATGATCTTGATTTCGTCGCCTGTGGCCACGAAACCCTTGGTTTGTCCTTTGAGCTGGCGGTCGCTGATGTCGTTGATGGCTTTCCGTGCTGCCATTGCAATCGGCCCCACTTCGTTGATCTCCTGCTGGTTCAGGTGCTCATAACGTTTGTAGAGCAAACCTAAAAACCAGTTGAGCGTGTCTTCGATCCAGTCCATCTGTTGATCCGTCAAGGTTCCGGCCGGAAGGCTCGATTCAACATACAAGGCAACTTGGGTCAGTTTGGCTTCGACGTCGGCCTGAGCTTCCGCCGGCCAATAGGGACCGACTTTTACGGTCCTCGGGTGATATTTCTTTGCCCGGGTCTTTTTGGATTTAGGCATCGATTTCCTCCAGATCACTGTCCGGGGAAATAACAAGCCTTCCGTGCGGACCGTTAATCGGGAACTGATATGTATAAAAGAATTCAAAGTCGGATCGATCCGGCTTTAATCCGACCGTTACATAGCAGGAATGTCCGGCTTTGCCGTTGGCAATCAGCTCGAAGTTTTTGACAGCCTCTTCGAGCATTGCCTGCTTCCGGGAGGCCGTTGCATTCCCTGAGAAAAACTGGATGAACTCCTTTAAGGCGAAAACGGTGGATTTTTTAAGCTTCAGCATTTTGTGTCCACTCCGTCTGCAGGTGTGCCCTTGGTGCCCGTATAGTCGTTTACTGAAGCGACGATGCTGTAGCGCTCCCCGCCGATGACCGCTTCATGCATGTAGCCGGCGGTGAAGACTTTCGGATCTGCAGGGTCCGGATAGAGAACAAAGCAGTTCGTAGCTGTTTTCGTGTTGGCCAGCCATTCGAGCTCGATAACGATTCGCCGTCTGGTGAACCAGTTTTCCAGCGGATCTTCTTTCGAGCGGGAGGCTATGAAGTTCCCCAGTGCATTGACGAATTCAGGTTTGAGCGTTTTCATAGTGATTCCAAAAACTTGTGTGGGTGCCGGTCTTTCCCGGCTGCCATCCTCCGTTGGATAATTAAAGAGTTCCAATCACTAACCATCCTATGGAGGAGAAAATGGCTGAAGATTCAGAAAACAGTAATTTGATTAAACTGGAGAAAGGCGAAGCAATCGTTCTTATTTCCGCTGCCTTACAGGGCGGAGCGTTAAAGCTTCCTTTTGCGGCGTCCTTTCCTGAGCGGATCATTCAGACTAAAGAGGGTGAATTCTTCAAGCCCTACCTGCGGAAGGAAAATGTCACCCTCAAGGAGGTTGTTGACGGTAAAGTCATGGACCAATTTGTGATTCCGGCCCGCGCTGACGGACTCTATCTTCTTTCCCTTTTGGCAGTTCTTACGGAGGGAATTTCCAAAGAGGCTCTGGCCGATCTCGGATTGACCGCCGCCGGCAAGTGAGTCCAATTTAATCAATAAAAGCAGTTGAGGCTGAAAATACTTTGGGAAGTAGTCAGGGTTACGGAATTGTGCCATTGCGTCTGTAGCAGCGATGGTTTGCAATGTCTTCCAGATGCTGAGAGCCGCCATCCTGTTCAAAGGAACCGGTTTCCCATAAGTAGCTTCAGCTTCCTCTTTGATCCCAAGGCTTTCCCAAGCCTGGAGAATCATTTCTTTCTTTTTCGCCTTCATGGTTGTTCCTCCTGGCTTTCGCCATCCTTTTCCTCATTAAGCCAGTAGAAGCCCAAGTGCTCATTAGCCAGAGTGGAGCCTAAGGCTCGATAAGTTCTGTCCAATTCAGCCATGATCTTGTCTGTCCGGCGATCGCCTTTTGGGTAGCAGAGCTGCTTTGTCAGGTCATCGCAAACTTCTATCAGGCGGACAATCCGTTCAAGGCTTTCACGTTCTAAAAGGAAGGTCAGTTTGTTGCCGATCATTTATGCTGGCTCCTTGTTGACGGCAGCTCCGCGATCAATCGTCAAGCCATGATTCTTCAAGATCAAAACATTGCCAATTCGATAGCAAAGTTTTTCGATCTCCCACATGAATTCGCGTTTCCGGTCGGGATTGCTTTCGCAGGCCTTCTCAAGTTTTTCTTTTTGACTCAAAAGATCGACTATGAAGTCCATATCCGACTGGGAGATTGAAAAAGTAATGTTTTCTACCCTCATTTATTCCTCCGGCAGTCCTGCGAGATTGCGGGATAGGATCATGATGCAGTCGGTAAACAGTTCTCTGGCTGCCGGATGGGGCCGGGGATTGGAAGCAACACAGGCCCCGAGCAGTCCGATCAACTCGATCACGTGCTCTTTGGCCATTTTGTGATTGCCGTCCAGAAGGACGTTCAGAAGGTTTTGGGTGGAGCCGAAAAGGCGCCCGAATGATTCACCGCTCCAGGCAAGCAATTGACTCGCGCTGTTGTTGACGGTGATGGCGTCGACGTTTGAAAAGAAGATCCAAACGGGTAGAGAATTTTCAGTGTTTAACATAACGCACCTCATTGAGAGATGCGTTCAATATACTGAACTTCTAGAATAAAGTAAAGCGATTTGAACTCTTTCCTATTTTATTCAGATAGATTTTTGGAAAGAGAGATCAAAATTTCTTGAGCTAGCTGTTGTTTTGGCTTAGGCATATCGTCGACTAATTCAGCCACTATCTTTGCCTCAGGCGACATTTCTGCGTTCTCTCCGATTTCTGGTTTGCCTTTGCCAAGAATTAACCAAAAAGGATTTATATTCATGAAGTTACAGATTTTCATTGCTGTTTCTGCACTTATTTTTTTGGTTTTCCCTGAGCAAATTTGAGAAATGGTGGATTTAGTTACACCAATGCCTTTGGCCAAATCAATGGCTTTCATTTGCCGGAGCTCTAATGCAAAGCTCAGTCTTTCTCCAACTGTATTCATAAGTTCAGTCTAGGAAACATTTGGTTCAAATTGATGAACAAAAATAGTTGCAGAAACAGTTCAAACCGCTTAACCTATAAAAATGAAAAAGGAACTAGCAATCAATCTGTTCGGATCTGGAGTGGCTCTAGCCAGGGCTATCGGATTAGGAAAATCCGCCATAAGCATGTGGCCGGAGACCTTGACGATTCGTCAGCAGGACGAAGTCATCGGTGCTGCTATTCGTCTGAACAAGATCACGCCGGAACAGGCCAAGGAGTTGGTTTCCAATGAGAGACAAAGGCACGAACGAAGTCAGGGCATTGCTCACGGACGTGACGATCTCGGTGATTCGGCAGGTGATTGCCGATGATCCGGACCGATCGCAGAACTCAGTGATCCGTGACGTGATGGATACCTGGGCGAAGAAGCGAATCATGAGGGACCTCCGAAAAAGGGATGCCCTCAATTTAAGGATTCGTGATTACGAAAGCTACGGCGTTGATACGGCGTCGTTACGGCAGGAGACGGCAAAGTAGCCGAAGTCTGCCGGAGTTTTCCGAAAAATGCCGGACTTCTCCGAGCAATGCCGGAAAGTTCCGAAATATGCCGTATCGATGCCGTGGACTACGGCACCAAGGGGAATAGACAATGAAACGGGACCGTTACGGTCGCCAGATAAGAGCCGCAAAAAGGGCTGGAAAAATGACAGAAGAAGAAAGATTGAGAGCCGCTCATCGATTTGAGCGTCATCTGCAGAAGATGGATGCCGATCGGCTCGGAAAGTTCGACCTGATGAAGGTTGACTGGGTAGCCGTCATCCTCATCGCAATGGCGGCTTTTTGCGCGTTTTATTTTCTGGCTATTGGGGCATAGGGAGAGAAAGCATGGACTTCGATGATCTTATGGAAATTCTTAGAGGCCTGTTTTGCTTCATTGTCTGTTGTTGCGGGATGGTTATCTTCTTCCTTGGTGTGTTTATCGTGATTCGCGACTTGTGGGCAATGTTGTAGGAGCGGAAGATGACTATCTCGTTAAATGCCTACAGTTTGGGACTTAAGCCACTTCGGGCCGGAGATCGTAAAAGTCAATCCGGAGACATCTGCAGCAGGAGCAACCAAAAGAAGGCTTCTGTCAGTTCCGAAGTCGTGCGTGAACTCGGTTTTGGGCTCATCGTTGATTGCCAAGTCTTCTTCAAAGGCGCCTCGAAGAACGTGCGGACGTCCGACTCTCCAGTAGTCCCCGAAAGAAGCCTCGTAAAGCGGGATGCTGCTGCGCACCTTCTCAAACGGAAAGACTTCTTTTTCCGGTTCGTAAGTGACCTCGAGAATCGTGTATTCGTTCGGAAAGTCTCTGGTCATTGTGATGGAGCAAATAGGCTTGAGGCGTTGAATCCGGAAAGTTCCTACTGCCTTTGCGCCTTCAGGGGCGGTTTCCTGGATGGTTTCAAGCTCGGCGGTTTTGACTGCCTTGCGAAAGAAGTTCAGAACTTGTCGAAGTATTTTTTTCAAGTAATTGAATGCGGCCATTCGGTTTTTCTCCGGGATAAGCGCAATCACGGTGGCAATTGCTCCGAGTGCGCCGATGTAAGAAAAGACATCACTGCTTTCCATGGCCTTCCCCTTAGTTTGAGGAATTTTGATTTGAGACCTCTATTTTCTCACGCTCTGGGGAAGGCCTTTCCGGTTCTTCGCTTCGCCTCGATACGACTCACTTAAATAGAAATCAGAATGAGAAGAAATAAAAAAATCCTCCGCTGGCTCATGTTCGCAGTCCTGGGAGCTTTCTTATTCACAACCGTTATCCCTCTGGCTGTTTCTTCAGCTCTGCCGGCTTGGCTCATTGGCCTGGTTGTCACGGCCGCTGTCGCCGCAGCCGTTTATCTGATCGCAACAAATCTTTACTAAGGAGAATAAATGTTAAAGAAATCTATTTTTGCCGCAGGTGCAGTAGCCGCAGTCCTAGTTGTGGGCGGAGTGTATGCCGTTGCAAATCTCGAGACCGTTCCTGCCGGTTATGTCGGCGTCAAAGTGAATCTCTACGGGTCAGAAAAAGGTGTCCAGAACGAAGAGCTTGGAGTTGGCCGTTATCTTCTGACATGGAATGAACAGTGTTATTTGTTCCCAACCTTTAACCAGCTCCACACCTATGGCGTTCCGTTTACCTTTCAAACCTCTGACGCCATGGCCGTCAATGCAAAGATCGGCGTCGAGTATCAGGTGAGACCGTCCATGGCCACCAAAGTTTTCCAAACATACCGAAAAGGTGTCGAAGAGATTACAGAGGTGAACCTCAGACAAAACGTGTCCGATGCACTGATCAAATATGCGTCCCTAATGGATGTAAATGAGCTGACCGCAAACGGTAAAACCAAACTTTTAGAACACGTGACCGAAGAACTCAGACATCAGCTGGAAGACGTCGGCATTCACATTATCCGAGTCTCTTGGGCGTCCGACATCGAGTATCCGCCTCAGGTCAGAGAATCCATTAACGCAAAGATCGAAGCAACTCAAAGAGCCATGCTTCGGGAAAATGAAGTTGCTCAATCCAAGGCCGAAGCCGAAAAAGCCCGTGTAGCAGCTCAAGGCGAAGCCGATGCGCAACTGACTAAAGCGAAAGCTGAAGCTGAATCCATCGCGATCAGGGCAAAAGCCCTGCGCGATAACCCGCAGGTTTTAACGCTGGAAGCGATTAGCCGATGGGACGGCAAACTTCCGACATTTTTGGGCGGAGATTCCCTTCCGCTGCCTCTACTGGATGTCAACAAAGCAGCTTTAACGAAATAAACGATTTTGCAGTCTCGGGACAGTTGCAACTGTAGAGCCTTCCTCCCTCGCACCTGAGACTGCCCCTACATTGGAGGAAAGAGGAATCATCATGGCGAAATCACTAAGAGAAGTTGAAGAGCAAATGAGCTCTGTCGGAATCGATGTTCCGCCGGGTGTCGATTTGGTTGTCAACGGCTCAAACTGGAAACGGTTTAAGCCTGCAAATTCTCACTTCAAACGCGGCAAAGAGGCTTATTACGGGATATGGGAAAAGCCGCTGGGCTCGGGCCGCAGCTACTACTTCGGCACCTTCGGAATCGGAAGCCAATCCTACAAGATCACGCACACTCGAAGCGGCTGGACGCAGGAGGAATGGCGCGAAATTAAGTCACGCACGGAAACCGATCAAAAGATTGTTGACGAAGCGCTCCAGGAGCGCCGTCGATCCGCAGCCCAAAAGGCTGTCAAAATGCTGCAGGCGGCAAGCTCTTCCGTTTCCATGAGTCATCCGTATGTGGCCAAAAAACAGATTCTGCCCTACGGGGCCTATCAGCTGCGCAATCAGATCCTGCTCCCGATGTGGAAGGACGGCCGTGTGGTGGGCCTGCAGACGATTTTTCCTGCAGAAACTCAGGACGGCAGCACCGAGATCCAGAAGCGATTTTTGTCCGGAAGTGACTTAAAAGGTTCCTGCTTAAAACTCGGAGAACCCGCCCAGCCGCCGGAGGCGATTATTTTGACGGAAGGATGGGCCACCGCGTGCAGCATCATGCAGGCTTCCGGCGCACCGATGGTCGTTGTGGCTTTCTCTGCCGGTAATCTTCTCCCGGTGGCCGAAAGCCTTAGGGCCGAATACCCGAACTCCAAGATCGTCATTGCTGCAGATAATGACTGTCACTACCACACTGCCCTGAAACGTGAAATCAGCGACCGCTTCGGGATTGAACTCAATATCGCTGCCTCTAAAGCCTCTGCCCGGGAACAGATTGTTCCCGGAGGGAAGGTCATGGCTTGGTGGACTACGAAGGATAAAGAGACTTATCTGGAATATGAAGAATGGTCCGACGGCCGACCTCGCCCCATGCACCGTTCGCTTTGCAATACCGGTGTGGTCAAGGCCAAGATCGCTGCTTCCAAGGTAGGAGCCGCCGTGGTCATTCCGCGTTTTGCCGATGTTTCTCTGGGAGGCACTGACTTTAACGACTTGGCCGTTCAGGAAGGACGCGACGCAGTCTCTCAGCAGTTAGCCTGGAGGCAGGCGGAGCCCTTAAGTAAGGGGTCCGGAGACAAAAAAGTAAATGAGAAGAATTTAGGGGTTATCAGCTCCCTCGGTAAACGCTACATTGCCATTGACAGCACAGACACGTGCTGGGATACCGAGTATTTGAGAGTGACAAAGATCTCTACGATCCGACAGTGGTTCGGAGCTAAGACCGTGAATCTTTGGCTGCAGAATGAATTCGACAACCGCCGAATCATCCAGCCCGAGCAGCTGATTTTTGAGCCGGATCCGAAAAAGATCCCGCTCGGCAGCATCACGATGTTTGCCGGATGGCCGATGAAGCCCAATTACACCCATAAGTGTCAAAGACTGATTGATCATCTTTTCAAGCTCTGCGGAGAAAACGATGATCTCTTCCAGTGGGTGGCCGCATGGCTGGCCTACCCTCTTCAGCACCCGGGCGCCAAAATGCAGACGGCCTTAGTCGTCTACGGCGAAAGAGAAGGCACCGGAAAGAGCATGTTCTTTAATGCGATTTCTAAGATTTACGGTCAGTACGCCTGTTCGGTTAACCAGAACATGGTGCAGAGCGATTTCAACGGATGGGTCTCTAAGAAGCTGTTTGTGGTCTGTGAGGAGGTGGTAACGAATCAGGAGAAGCGAAATTTGAAAGGTGCGCTTAAGAATCTCGTCACCAACCCCACGCATACGATAAACGAAAAAGGGCTTCCTGCGCGATTTGAAGCGAACAAAACGAATTTTGTGTTCCTCTCTAACGAACTGCAGCCGCTGATGTTTGACAGTGCCGACCGCCGTTATCAGGCGATTAAGTTTGAGACGGCCTCGCCTCCGGAGTACTTCGAGGCGCTCGCCGACGAAATCGACAACGGCGGGATTGAGTCCTTCTACGCCTATTTGCTCAACTTTGATACGAGTTGGTTCAACGAGAGCAAAAGGCCTCTGGAGACTCAGGCAAGACTCGACTTAAAGCGTCTGGGGAGTGACTCGGCCATTCGCTTCATTGAGGATTGGACGTCCGGAAATATCAATTTGCCCGTTGGCCCTGCCGTGCTCGGCCATCTCTATGACGCCTACACCATTTGGTGCAAGTCGTCCGGAGAAAGACCCTGCAGCAAGGAAGTCTTCGGCGGCAGGTGTAAGAGTCGGCTAAACGGCGGAAGGCTGAGGGTGCAGCTCTACAGTGAGGATTCTTCGTCTACCGAGACGCTCAGACCGCTGAAGATGTATCATAGGCAGGTGTATTGGCCGAAAACCACGGAAGATCCGAAAGTGAATGCTGAATTCTCTCAGCGTGCTCGGGCGTTTCAGATTGACGTGGAAACCGCCAAAGAAAGGTTCTATCGTGACTTCAAGTCTCTCCAGTAAACCTTTTTCGTACCTTTTTGCAAGGTCCTGCTGCTGTTTTAGGCCGCAGGGCCTTTTGTTTTCCCCGTTGTTCATACTGTTCACCCTGTTCAGAGGCACAAAATGGACGGTATGAACACTAATTTTTTATTTGGAATCAAAACGATGGGAGCAGTGTGTTCATATTGTTCACCTAATACACGTCTACCTACATGTGCGCGCGTGGATGGAAATATAAAAAACGGAAAAAAGAAATTTATGGGGTATGGAAGTATGAACAGTATGAACAAGTGAACAAACACTTTAAAAACAAATAATTATGAATAAAACCATTGAACAAACTAATGAACAGTCATTGAACAACTTCTTTGACGATATTGGTACAGCTCCCATGACTCGAATCCCTTACGTAAAACGGCTGCTTTTTTGCTGGTGGAAGTGGCGGAATCTTTCCCGGAACAAACTGCCTCCTCAGTTGGACATGAATAACGACCGCGTGGATTCGTCCAGAAAGAGCAGCGATTTGATTAACGCTGCCTCCTGCGACTTCAGGATGATCCGTCTGGACAGAATCATCAATGAATTGCATCCGACACTCAAGGAAGCCGTTTTCGCGCTCTACGGCCACGTAGGGATGAGAGGCGTTATCCATGCGGCCGATGAATTAGGGATTTCAAAGAGCACGATGATCCGCCGTCTTTGCCGCGCAGATCAGGCAATTGCAATGGAATTGGATGCAATCAGGAATAAGGAAAAATCATGCTAAGTGAAAATCCCTATGACACCTTTTTGTCGAAAATCGGCTATATTTTCATAGAATTTGGCAGTGAGTGGCTCAGACGCCACGACAGCAAACGCCGATCTTCTTACGTATCCTCCCTTATCCGTCCTTCTAATCGTTTGGCACAGGCGATTTTTAAAGCCTTCCCAATGAGATTTTTAATCTCTTTTGTATCTCCCTAAGACCCTCTTTGGAGAAAATAAATGAAGAAGGAATTTCCGGCTTCGCCAAGAGAAAGGATTAAGGATGCTGTCTTAGTCGTAACGGGTTTAATTATCCTTACAGTTGCTAAGACAGCCGAGATTTGTATCGCTGTTGCAGGTCTGACTTACTTCTGGAAAGAGATGCTTCTTCCGGACATTTATTCCGGAAGCGTTTTTAAATGGTGCCTTATTCCAGTGCTGGTTTTAATTGCAACGTTAGTAGAGCTAACCAAGAAGAAGTAGGAGCTTTAAAAGATTTTCCCATGTTAATTGTTCTCGAAGTTTTTCTTTGATTTTGTCCGGAAGACTTCTATTTGAAGCCAGTAACCCGAGATACTCTTCCGGTCTATGCCCTTTGAGAAGAACAATAATTTCCGGCAGTGAGTAGTAAGAAAAGAATCGGCTAATGTCAATGTTCAGCGTCTTAATGTTGCGCAGAACGTCAAAAGCATCCATGTCGACCCAGTAGGTAGACAAAGGCGTTGCCACGGTGCTCATGACATTGAAGCGATCAACTCTGGGGAAGATAACGGCCTGAACGTCATCGGGAAGTGATTCGATAATGTTTAAAACTTCAGCTTGTTGGCGTTCGGAAAGATCTTTGAAGAAATCGGCTAAGGGCTCGGGCATTTGGGCTTTGAATAAAGAGAACCCGCACAGCATGACTATGCGGGCTCTAAGGTTAAGCGACTAGATCAAAAGGATCGTTTTTAGGGGCCGAAGAGCCTTCTTTTAACTCGATATCCTTTTTGAATTCTTGCCATTCCCGGAGGAATTTTCCGCATCTGCTGGCCTCCTCTTCCAAAATGGCAATTTGAGTTTCTTTGTCTTTTCCTTTTAATTCAGGAAATTTCTCAGTAAAGAAAGTTTGAAAATCCATAATATGGAACCTCAAAAAATGGGCTCGATTTATGGTGTAGACGGATTTAGATTTATAATCCGTCTTGTCATACACCTCCGTTCCAGAGCCCGTTTGGAACGAAACCTTTAGAAGAGCCTAAGAGATTGCCGTCTCTTAGGCTCTTTGACTGCTCGGGCACATCATTGAGAAAGTAGCCGGATTTTTATGAGAAACATTGAAATTCTCCCGGACCTCTCTTGCCGATAACCGATACTCTGTTTCGGTGCCGGTTAACGCCATGAGCGTCAAAGTTGCTTTTATTTCAATATATTAAATTAATAAAATGGGATTTGTTGGGAGAAAGTTGCTCTAAAAACGGTTAAGTGCGGGGTTATAGTTCGATAACACATTGTAAATTTAGAAATTTTCTGATTAAAATTTATTTAAAAAGTAAAAGCGGATAGCAAAAAAAAGCGTCCGTTTTTTTATGGTTTCGTCACCTACCTTAGGACGAACGCCCTGGCCGTGCGTTATCGGCCTCTCCTTGAGAAGTGGTATGAGGGTTCTCCGGGGCGGTTGGGTGGCTGCTCCGGAGTTTTTTCATTGAGAAGTTATGCCTGTATTTCCGTTAAAGCATTGTGCCTTTCCCGGCTGCGGTGCGCTTTTCCGCGGCTCCGGCTCTTACTGCGAGAAGCATAAGCAGATCGCTCAGGATCAAAGAGCGGATCGACGCCGACAGCTCGATCGAGAAAGAGGATCGGCAGCCTCAAGAGGATATTCCTCCGCCTGGAGAAAAGCCCGGGAAGGTTTTTTAGCCCGCCATCCCTTCTGTGTTCAATGCGAAGCAGAAGGCTTCCCTCGATTGGCTGCGGTCGTGGACCATGTCATCCCGCATAAGGGGGATAAACAGTTATTTTGGGATCGAAATAATTGGCAGCCCTTGTGTAAAAGGCACCACGATCTGAAGACTGCCGCAGAAGACGGAGGCTTCGGAAACATAGGGAGGGGTGGTGAAAAAGTGAAGTGACGCGATCGTCCGAGACCGCGCCCTCAGTCGAATTTTTACGCGTGCAAAATTGGAGATTTTCGAGGTTTTGCGCGTCTGGAGTAAATAGGATGAAAGGTCGAAAACCTTTACCGACAGAAATTAAAGAACTCCAAGGGACGCTTCAGCCGTGCCGTACAAATTACCAAGAACCTAAGGTCCGCCAAAAAATTTGTGAAAAAGCGGCTCCGCCGGAGACGCTGTCGGACGAAGCAAAAGTCCATTGGAATTTTGTGCTCGAGCACGAAGGCGCTGGCTGGATCAAACAATGCGACCGCGGAATGTTCGAGCAATACTGCGAACTCTGGGCTGAGATTACGAAAAGCCGAAAAGAAAAAAAGGCGCTCCGCGCGGAGCTCGCGGAACTTCGGCCTCAGTATGAGGAAGCCCTGAAGTTCGGCAGCTTAGACAGAGCCAAGGTCATCAATGCCAGGATGGAGGCCTTGGAGGAAAAAGACAGGTTCCTGGCCAACTTAATCGTTAAGAGTGTTCAGCCTTTCAAAAGCGTGGCTGCCGAACTCGGGCTAACGCCGTCTTCTCGGTCTCGAGTCATCGCTTTAAACGGTGCGGATACTCCGAAAAATCAAGAAGATTCTGAACTTTTTTCAAAAGAGGCGATGCAAAAATGCCTTGAATTTGGCCTTGATTACGGTGGAATGAATTGAAAAATTACGTTGCATGGGCTCAAAAGTACGTGCAGCAGGTCCTAAGCGGCGAAGTTCTTGCTTGTGTTTATGTTCGCCAGGCTTGTGAAAGACAGAAAAAAGACCTTGAAAAATCAAAATCAGGGTCTTTTCCTTATGTGTTTGACCCGTTTTTGGCGACTCGGGCCTGCTTCTTTATCGAGCATTTAAGGCATGTGAAAGGACCTAAAGCCGGTCAGTTGATCCAACTGGAGCCCTGGCAGTGTTTTGTTGTCACTTCGATCTTCGGCTGGGTTCACAAAGATACGAGAAAGCGCCGTTTTAAGCGTTCATACATTGAAGTTCCTCGCGGTAACGCGAAATCGACGCTTTCGGCCGCGATCGGTCTCTACATGATGACCATGGACGGAGAAGGAGGCGCGGATTGCTACTCTTTTGCGACGACCCGGGAGCAAGCCAGAGAAGTTTTTGATACTGCGCGCGATATGGTCCGCCGCTGCACGGATGTCAGCCGAGAACTCGGAATTAAGGCGTTGGATTATTCAATAGTTCAGCTAGCCAGTAATTCAAAATTCGTTGCGAAGTCCGCGCAAGGAAGCACCCTAGATGGTCTCAATACGCACTTTGCCTGTATTGACGAACTTCACGCGCATAAAACCCGCGAAGTCTACGACGTGGTTGAGACGTCTATCGGCAAGCGTCTGCAGCCCCTGCTGTTTGCCATTACGACGGCCGGATTTAACTTATCCGGAATCTGCTACGAACTTAGAAACTACGTGATCGAAGTTTTGTCCGGAAAAAGTTCCGGCGGGGATGACCAGTTCGGAATTATCTACACGATCGATAAAGAGGATGACTGGACTAGTGACAGTGCGCTGATCAAAGCCAATCCGAACTGGGGCGTCTCGGTCCATCCGGAGACGATTAAATCACTCCGGGATAAAGCGCAGACGGTTGCAAGTGCGGTTAACAACTTTAAGACCAAGCACCTCGATGTCTGGTGTAACGCAGACGCGGCCTGGATGGATTTGACCAAGTGGAATGAGTGCGGCGATCCGGCCTTGGAGGAATCCGACTTCTACGGACAGGAATCTTGGCTGGGGCTCGACTTGGCCTCAAAGATTGACTTAACGGCAGCAGTCAGACTCTTTTGTAAAACGATCAACGGCGTCCAGCATTTCTTTGTTTTCCCGCAGGTTTGGCTTCCCCGGGAAACCGTTAACACAGCGAAAAACGCTTCTTACTCCGGCTGGGAGTACGAAGCGCGTCTGAAAGTGACGGAAGGTGCGGTAGTCGACTTTGAAGAAGTCAAAGAATATGTCCGGAGAAGCTGTTCTGACTTTGTTGTGAAGGAAATTGCTTACGACCCGTGGCAGGCAACTCAGCTCGCGAGTGAATTAACCGAGCAAGGCTGTCCGATGGTCGAGGTCCGAAACAGTGTCCAGAACTTCTCCGAGCCGATGAAAACCATCGAGGCTTTAGTGATGTCCGGGAGACTGCATCATCCGGATGATCCGATTTTTAACTGGTGCGTTTCAAACGTCGTCTGTCATCGCGATGCGAAAGACAACATTTATCCGAACAAGCTGAGGAATGAAAACAAGATCGACTTGGTGGTGGCCTTAATCATGGCCTTCTACTCATTCCTGATCGGCGGCGGAAAGATTGAAAAGCCGATGGACCTGACACCGATGCTTGATTCTCCGCTCATTTTCAATTGGTAAATTATGTTTTTGAGTTCATTTTTTTCTTCGATCGGGAACCCGTTCAAAGACAATACAGGGGTGCAGCGAACAGAACCTATGCTGCAGCTGGTGCCGAGGAAACGGGAGACTTCGGAAGAAACGGCCCTGCAGATTTCCTCCGTGATGGCGTGCACGACGCTCTTGGCTGAAACAGTGGCTTCCATGCCGATCTTTGTTTACCGCAATGACAGCGGAAACAGAGACTTGGCCCGAGAAACCGAACTTTGGAAGCTGCTTCACGATGGTCCGAACGAGCTCATGACGCCGGTCGAGTTTTGGTCTCAGATCATTTTCAATATGGTACTCCGAGGCAACGGGTACGCCCGGCTAAAACGAGAGGACAACAATCCGTCCGGACGCGTGCTTTCGATGATGCCCCTCAATGCTTCGCAGGTGAAAACGATTTATGACGGTTCGACTCTGCGGTATGAATACGACCAAAATTGTGGGACAGAGAAGATCGCCAAAGAGTTTATGTTTCACCTGAAAGGCGTTGGGGGCCGTTTTGCCGGAGCCTCGAAGTTGAAATTGATGGCTGCCACAATTGGCGAAGCGGCCGACGCCCAAGAAACCGCGTCTACACTTTTTGGTAACGCAAACAAACCGAGCGGCATTTTGAGCGCGGAAGGCACGCTCGACAAAGAACAGAGGGAGCGTCTTCAAACGACCTTCAACGAAATGGCCAACGGCAGCCGCTCGGGTCTCTACGTGCTTGAAGGCGGTCTGAATTACGCGCCTCTGACGCTTACACCGGCAGAAACTCAGCTTTTGGAAACAAGACGGTTCTCGGTTGAGGAAATCTGCCGCTGGTTCGGCGTGCCTTCCGTTCTGGTCGGGTCGAACGCGGCCACAACATGGGGCAGCGGTATTGAGCAGATCATTTTGGGCTTCCAAAAGTTCACATTGCTGCCGTTATGCCGGCGAATTGAACAGGCGGTGAGAGCCCGAATCATGACGCCGGAAGAGTTTGCGCTCTACACAGTGGAAATTTCCATGGATAACTTGCTTCGGGCAACCATGAAAGAGCGCATGGAAATCCACGGCAAAGCCATCCAGTACGGCGTTGAAACCGTTAACGAAGCACGTCAATACGAAAACTTGCCGCCAGTGGAAGGCGGCGATGTCAATTTTGCGCAGTCGGCGCTGAGGCCTATTTCAGCATTGGCCAAAGCATCGGTCGACCAAAAAACTAAGGAGTCAGACAGTGTCTAAAGAGCTGAAAAAGGATCAGACGTTATCCGTCAGATTGGAAGGCGTGGAAGTAAAGCTATCCGAAGACAAGAAAACCGGCGTCATCAAAGGATACGCCTCGGTTTACGACAACTTGAATTGTTACGGCTTTTACATTGCCAAAGGAGCCTACAGCGCGGTACTGAAGAACTCGACTTCGACGCCGAAGATGTTCTTCAACCACGACTATTCCGCCGTTCCGGTGGGCCGTTGGACTTCTCTCAAAGAAGACGATAAAGGTCTTTATGTTGAGGGAGAACTCACACTCGGGGTCGGAGCGGCCTCTGATATTTATGAAGCGCTCAAAGCCGGAACTTTGGACGGTTTGTCTGTCGGTATTCGCGTGGGCGAATACGTTGAGGATGACAACGGCAATATCAAGGTTTTGAGCATTGCTAGGCTCCTCGAAATATCCATCTGCAGCTTCCCGGCTGACGGCCAGGCGAGGATTGCAGAAACACTCTCGAAGGATTCTCTGGATGAAACCATCGAGAAAATTAAGACGTTAAGAGATTTTGAAGCCTGCCTGAGGGATTCTTGCGGCTTCAGCCGGAAACAGGCCTTGGCGCTTGTTTCTCGCGTGAAGAAGGTGCTGAGCGAAGAGCAGCGGGACGCTGCTTTGGCTGAAGCATTAAACAAGGTGCTCGGTGTAACCGAGCGAATCGATAAAGCACTCAGTAGGAAAATTTAAATGAACGAAGAAATTGAAAAACTCCTGTCCGCAATGAACAACATCGAGGCCAGATTAGGACAGTTGTCCACGGTTGAAGAAACCGCCAAAGTTAAGGCCGAACTCGCCGAACTCAGCAAAAAGCAGCTTGGTCTGGCTGAAGAAATCCGCCGCCTCAAACAGCAGCAGCCGGGCGGCTCCGACAACGTTTCCGCGCCGCTCACACTCGGCGCCCGTGTGGTGGCTGATGCAGGTTTCCTGGAGTTTGCTGCCGGTAAAGGCAAAGGCTTCTCTGTTACTTTGACTGATCCGGACCCGGTCGGTACCGGCTCCACGGTTGATTCCAAGGTTTATCCGGATCAGCGTGTCCAAGGCATTATCGGCATCGGAACCGCACCACTTACACTCGAAGATACGATCCATCATTCTCCGACAAGCAATAAAGCGATTGTCTACTCTCGTGAAAAGAAGTACGTCAACAACGCTGCAGAAGTTGTCAACGGTGTGGACTCCGTTCCGCAGTCTGAAATCGAGTTCGATACTCAGACAGCCAACGTCAAAGACATCGGTAACTGCTTCATTGTGACTAAAGACCTCATGGAGGATTCTCAGGCATTGGCGGATTACATTAACTTCCGCGTCCAGTATGGCGTTAAGCAGCGCGTGGAAAGCCAGCTTCTGAACGGTGACGGAACAAACGCCAACTTAAGCGGCCTTCTGGTGACAGGCAACTACACACCGCACGGCTTTGACCCGGATGTGAATCCGGAAATCACAAATCAGGTCGATTTGATCGGTTTTGCTGCACTGGCCGTGAAGTCTGTGGGTTTGACTCCGAACGTCACGATCATGAATCCGGTCGATTACTTCAAACTTCGCTGTCTGAAGGACTCCAACGGCCGTTACCTCTTCAGTGATCCGATGGCCCCGTCTAATCGTCCGATCTGGGATACATACGTTGTGGAAAGTTCCGCAATGCCCAAAGGCAAGTTCCTGACCTTAGACACCAACATGGCCTGCATGATCTACGACCGTAAAGAAACCGTCGTGGAATTCGGTTATGAAGACGGCAATAACTTCCGAAAGGGCCTTGTCACCATCAAGGCCGACCGTCGTTTGGCCTTCGCGATCGAACGTCCGAGCGGCATTGTGGGCGGCGATTTGACGGTAACAAAGCCTAAAGCCGAAGGCGGTGAGTCTGATAAAGGCACTCAGGGCGGCCAAGGCGGAGCGGGCTAATCAACCTTAGGAAGGCGGCGGTAACGTCGCCTTTTAGCCTATGTATGAAGCAAAAGGTATGGTGTCGATTGTCGATGCCGCTTATCTCCGGCGCTATTTGCGCATCGATGACACGTCTGAAGACTTGTTTCTCGAAGAGCTTGGCTGCTCTGCCACGGAAAACCTTGAGCATCGTCTGAAAAGACACATCATTGCCCGAAGTGAAGATGATTCCGATGCGGTGTGCTCGGACATAGAAGACGTGCCGGCTGCACTGCGTGTTTGGGTCGGTGCCTGTGTTGCTTTTGCGTATGCAAACCGTGAGTCTGACAGTGAAAAGTCTTTCAAGAGCACTCCGTTCTTTGAGCGGATGATCGATCCGTGGAGGGCTTACAAGTGATCGAACCTTTATCCGGACAACTGAATCGGCGCTGTTCGATTTACTCGGCCCGGCTCATGTCCGACGGAAAAGCAGACCAATCCACGAAACGAACGCCTCTTTGGAGCTGCTGGTGCAAGGTGGAAGTGATCGGCGGGTCGGTCTTTTGGGAGAACGTCCAGACAGAAGAAGCGGTCACGCACCGTATCTTTATCAGAAGCGTCAAAGGCAAAAGCAGACCGCAGGATCTGCCGCGCCTGATCGAGCTTGAATGCGCGGGCTTCTGGTATCGGGTCAAACGAGTGACGGACTGCAACAGTGCCGGTCGGTTCACGCTGTTGGAATGCGAGGTGCTTAATGCAGCCGTTAAGAATTGAAGCGAAGTTTGCAAGACCTCTGAACTTTGCCGACTTTGATAAAAAGTCGATGAGGAAAGGTTTTACTCAGGTCGGCCGAGACGTTTCCAAGATTGCAAAGAAACTGGTCAGCAAAAAAGGAGTATCCGCTGCCGGAGCTTATCCGGGAAAGCAAACAGGGATATTCCAGAAAGCAATTTCCTACAAGGTTTCGCGCTCCGGTTTCTCGGTGGCCGTGAAACCCTACGGAAAAGGCAAGCAGGTTTCTGCAGAACTGAAAAGGCGCGGGTTTTATCCCGCGTTTGTCGTCTTTGGCCACGCAGGGCCCAAACGCAGCAAGCGAACCCGTGCGCACCGCAAACAATCCTTTGAGGCAAAAGTGGCTAAGCCGCGTGCCAATCCGGTCTCAGCTGCCGCTGAAACCTATGGTCGAACCCGCTTTCAAGCGGTCGTGGGGCGGATTTTGGAAGATGCCTTTAAGCCGGGCCCGGTTAGGAGCTTAATGAAGTGAAATTAAAACCCATTATTCAAGAGCTGCGGGCTCACTGTCCGGGCTTTGATGGACGCGTCTTTGGCGTCGGAACCTTTTCCCGGCTCGATGAATCGGTGGCAGCGGAACTGCTTCCGGCTGCGTTTGTGATCCCGGTCTCTGAAGACCCAGAAGAGCCTGCAGTGATCAACCGCTACAAGCAGCAGGTGCGGTTCAACTTTGCCGTCATCCTGATGGTGGCCAATACCGAGGATGAACAGGGTTTGACGGCCTGGGAGAAGTCGGTCGATCTCAAAAAGGAAGTGTTTCAAGCCATTTTGGGAGCCGACGATATTCAGGCCGGCAGAGACTGGATTCAGTTTGAATCGCTCACTGTCCTGGATCTTAATCGCGCGGCGTTGACCGTCCAGTTGGATTTCTCCTGCCAGTACGAAATCAGCGATAACGAAACCCGTCACGGAGGAGACATCGATCGTCTCGGAAGGTTTCTCCGAATGTACACCGATGTCGATGTGATCGGAGACAAGGGACGGCCTGACGGACAGATTGAGGCAAAGATGCACATTAATTTGGAGCAAGAAAAGTGACTATTTCTTTTAACAACATTCCGAGCGGCGTAAGAGTGCCGCTTTTTTATGCCGAAGTAGACAACTCGATGGCCAATACCGCCGTCACGGGCCTTAAAACGCTCTTGATCGGCCGTATGACTCAGGGTAAGGCAACTCCGATGAGACCGGTTCTGGTAACCGGCGACAGTCAGGGAAAAGATCTCTTTGGCCGCGGTTCTGAATTGGCCAGAATGAACACCGTTTATCGCAAAAACGACACGATCGGTGAAGTCTGGGCGATTCCGCTGGAAGATCCGACGGCGGGAACTGCAGCCTCCGGCACGGTGACGATTTCCGGAACACCGTCCGTCGGCGGAATTCTGAGCCTGTATATCGGTGCCGACCGAGTTCAAGTCCCTGTAGGAGTGGAAAATGAGCCGTCTGAAATTGCCGAGGCAGCAGCTGCTGCGATTAATGCCAAGCCTGATCTTCCTGTAACGGCCGCAGCTTCCAAGAGCCAGGATGATGCGGAAGTTGAAGAAGGCTACGTCACGATCAGCGCCAAAAATAAAGGCGCTAACGGCAATGACATCAAGCTTGCCGTCAACGTTCAGGGTTACGGAGCCGGTGAAGAAACTCCTGAAGGCTTGGCCGTCAAGATTGACGCGATGGCGGGCGGTACCGGATATCCGGATTTTGAGGCTCTGGACTTTGTAAAGGCAATGGGAGACGAAGCTTACGACTTTATCCTTCTGCCCTACTCCGACGTTTCTTCTTTGGACTATTTCAAAGAGGTTATGAACAATACCTCCGGCCGATGGTCCTACAGTAAACAGGTGTACGGTCATGTCTACACCTGCAAGCGAGGAACGATTAACGAGCTGCAGATCTTCGGCAGCGCGCGTAACGATCAGCACGCCACGATCATCGGTGTCGAGCCGGATGTTCCGTCCATGGCCGTTGAGGTGCTGGCTGCCTACGGAGCACAGAACGCGGCCAAAATCTCCATTGATCCGGCGCGTCCGACTCAAACCCTTGAGCTGATCGGAATCACTTCGGCTCCTTACGGCAAGCGCTTTGTGATGGAAGAACGCCAGATCCTGCTCAATAACGGCATTGCCACGCAGTACACGGAAGCCGGTTACATGCGTGTTGAGCGCGCCATCACAACGTATCAGAAGAATCGCTTCGGAGACGCGGATAACTCTTATCTCGACTCTGAAACACTTCACACGCTGGCCTACATTTTGCGGGCGCTGCGCACTCGAATTACAAGTAAGTACCCGCGCCATAAGTTAGCAAGCGACGGGACACGATTCGGAGCCGGTCAAGCAGTTGTCACGCCTTCCATTATCAGAGGCGAAATTATTTCTCTCTACAAGCAGCTGGAAGACAAAGCCATCGTTGAGAACACGGCGCTCTTTGCGAAATACCTCATCGTCGAGCGAAACAAAGACGATCCGAACCGAGTGGATGTCTTGCTGCCGCCGGATCTGGTTAACCAGCTCCGAATTTTCGCGGTTCTGGCTCAGTTCCGACTCCAATTTAACGAATAAGGAATTTAAGAATGCGCATTGCAGGTGTCTGCCATATCACTGTGGATGGCAAAAGTCTGGATATTTCCGGCGGAATGACAATTCCGCTCTCCACGTCCACAAAAGAAACCATTGTGTCGACAAACGGATCGGTCCACTTCAAGGAAACGCCGATCGCCCCGTTCATTGACGGAACCTACCTGGTTACGCCGGACTTCCCGATTGAGGATCTGGACACCATGACGGAGGGCACGATCGTGGCCGAACTGGCCAACGGCAAGACTTACACGCTCTCCGACGCATGGGTCGAAGGAGAGATGGACTTTGAAAGCGACGGCGGATCGGTGGGCATTAAGTTTGTCGGTCGGTCCGGGAGATGGTCATGAGAGAAGAAGTCTACGAATTAGAAGATCCGGTTGATGTTTCCGGAAACAAAGTCTCAATCGTCCGACTTAAACGTCCGGACTTCGATTTGATCTGTGAGCTTGGGCTTCCTGCAGATTGCTCGAGCCAGCAGGAGCAGCTCAAACTCCTTCGCGAGTACGTCATCCGGCTCTCGGGTCTGCCGAAAGAAACTGTGGGCCGTTTTGGTGTTGCCGACTCGATGGAGCTGGTCTCGAAGGTGGGAAGTTTTTTTACACGCTCGGACTCAGCGACAAGAAAACGGCCGTAAAGCTGTTCTACAACACGGCGCGTTTTTGGGGCGAGCGTCCGACGGAGCTTGCTCGGGAGCCTTTTTCACGAGTTATCGAACTTGCGAAAGAGGCTCTTCGCATTATTGAGGAAGAAAAATCATGGCAGGAAAAGAATACAGCCTCAAGGCGATCCTATCCGCGACGGACCGGATAAGTCCGGTATTAAAGAAGGTTGACTCCAATATCGGCAAAGTCGGCCGCTCTTTTTCTTCTTTTGCTAAGGCCTCCGTCTCGCTTGCCTCCAAGCTCGCCCTTCCCCTTACGGCGCTCGGCGGTGTCGGAGGTTTCAGTCTGAAGGCTGCGGTCGATAAGTTCACCTCTTTAGGAGACTCTATCGATAAAGCCAGTAAAAGAGCGGGGGTCGGTGTCGAATCTCTGCAGAAGTTGCGTTACGCAGCAGGCCTCGGAGGGATGTCTGCTGACCAAATGGATCAGGCCTTAAGTAAGCTCACGGACAACATGGGCAAAGCTGCCAGAGGCGAAAACAAGAATCTGGCAGCTATCTTCAAGCGCCTCGGTATTTCTCTGAAAGACTCTAAAGGTCAGATCAGGGATGCGGCCGATGTCATGCGAAATTTGGCTCAGGCCGTCAAAAACAATGAGTCTCCGGCTGTCCGGATGCGCATCTTGACGGCAGCCTTCGGTGAGGAACTGTCTAAACGGATGATTCCCGTACTCGAAGGCGGAGCAAAAAGCCTGGATGACATGGGCGAACAGGCTTCCAAGCTTGGTTTAGTAATGGACCAAGACATGGTCGCAAAGTCCGCTCATCTGACGGACACGCTGAGCACGTTTTCTCAAGTGGTCGATGGTGTCAGCGCTCAAGTCGGAGCTGCTTTGGCGCCGACGATTGAAGACATTGTGAGTCGGATGCAGGACTGGGTCGTGGCCAATAAAGATCTGATCGCGCAAAGACTGGACGGCCTCTTTGAGAAGGTCTCCAAGGCAATTGCCGAAGTTGATTTTGAAAAGGTGGTCGACGGCGTCTTTGATTTCATTGACGGAGTCATGGAATTTGTCGATTCGGTAGGCGGCTGGGAAAACATCATCAAGGGCTTTGGCGCCCTTCTGGGTGTTTCTTTAGTCGGTGATCTCCTGAGCGTCGGAAAAGAACTCTACGGCGTCGGAGCAGCAGTGACTGCAGCCTTCGGACCTTGGGGACTTCTGGCCGGTGCGGCGATCGGAGCCGGCATTGCGATTTGGAAGAATTGGGATGAAATCTTGGCCAAATTTGATGCCTCCTTCCCGAATCTCTCTAAAGCTCTTTCCGATATTCCCGGCAATTTCACCAGAGGCTGGGATGACGCGACCAAACAAATTAAGGAACTTTGGGACGGTCTGGTTAAGCGCTGGGAGAGCGTTAAGAACACGCTTTCTTGGAGCAACATCAAGGGCAACTTGAGAGAGATGGTCGGTCTGTCAAGGACGGAAGCGCCGGAGCCTGCGGCTGCACCGACGCTTAATGCTTCAGATATTGCTGCGATTAGCCAAAGAACTCAGAATCCGCAGGCAAGCGAAATTGATAACCGTTTGGAAGTCACGCTTAAGCTGCCTCAAGGTTTTTCCGCAGCAGTGGATAAGGTCGATTCCAACGGCGGCTCGATGCGTGCGACCACTCAGAACTACTCTTTTATAGGGGTTGATCAATGAATGCACCTCAATTGAGACGGGCGTCCTTCCGTGGAGTTCCCTTTGAGGTGACCTCCTCTAATCTCTCGATTGGAAGACGTACTCAGACCTTTGAGTATCCTCAGAGGGACGATCCTTTTACGGAGGATATGGGGCGCTCTAAGCGCACGATCCGAATTACGGCTTTTGTCGTCGGATACGACTACATCGCCCGGATGAAGCGGTTGATTGCGGCCTGCGAAAAGCCCGGCAGCGGACGTCTGATCCATCCGTGGCTGGGGTCGATGGAGGTTACGCCGACGGACCTTTCCGCTCCGGTTTTTGAATCGAACCGTATAGCTTCCGTTTCTCTGACTTTTGTCGAGAGCGGAAAGCTGCAGTATCCGAATGCTCTTTTGGACGTCGGAGCAAAGTGCCTTTCTGCAGCTCAGCTGCTTGTAAATGCTGAGTTCGATGAGTTTGTGAAAACCTTTGATCTGACCGGAGCCCAGGATTTTGTGAAAGAAGCCGTGGGTCTGGATCTGCAGGGGATTCTTAACAGCGAAACCGTTCAATCGGTTTGCGACACTTTTGACCTGGCCGATGAACTCGCGACACTCTCACACGACGTCATCACGTTAGCTGAAGGCGCCCCTGATGCTCTGTTTAATCGGGTTTTGGACACTTACGGACTGCAGGGATTTGCGTCTACCGTCCACGCGTGGACGGATGTCTCTCACCGCTTCCGTTCCTTAACTCAGAGCTCTGAGCTAAACAGCGCGAAGCCCCAGGCCGTTGCATCCCGGACGACTTCCGAACGGATCGAAAAAGCCAATGCTGCAGGCCAAGCCATGATCAGGGGACTGTCTGTGGCCAACATGGTTGTTGCAGCGTCTGAAATCGGGACAAGCAACGATAGGCTGGATGCTTCAACACCGGTGCAGACAGCTCCCTATGATGACCTAATCGCTGTTAGGAACGAGATTCTGGAGGCGATTGATGAAGAATCCCTAAAGATCTCTTCGGATCCGATTTATGAAGCGTTGTGCGAGTCTCGATCTGCTGTCTATGAGGCAATTACGCAAAGAGCTGAAAATCAGGCGCGTCTGGTTAGCTTTAAGCCGTCTTCAGTACAGCCGGCCCTGGTGCTGGCTTATGACTATTACGGCGATGCATCCAGAGAAGCCGAAATCGTCGGAAGAAACAAGATCCGACATTCCGGCTTTGTTCCGGCAGTTGAGTTGAAACTTTTGAATGAATGAGGCAGCGATGAAGATCAATTGGAATAACTGGGTCGTCATTCAGATTTCGGCGTTTGTGCTTTTTCTGCTGATAGGTGCTCCGGCGACACTATTTTGGTGGTATTTGCTGATACGCCCGTTTCTATGTTGGTTATTCGGAATACCCATGGAACAACTAGGGCACTGACAAGGCCTAAAAGAAAACCTCCGAATAAGCTGAAGATGGCGATTCTCCACGCAGTTCTGGAGGATGACTTACTGAGTTCTTCGGCTATTTGGCGAGTGTTCTCTTGAAAGTCTTTCCGGATAAGGTCGATGCCGTTAAGCAGGTCTTCCCGGTTCTTATCCAGAAGGTATTCCGGATAAGCAGCCATGAATTCCAGACGTTTTTGTTTCGCTTCGGATAGCTTTTTGTAACTCTCGATGATGTCCTTTGGGATTTCCGGAGGATTAGTCATATTTAACCTATGCAAGTTAATTCCAAATCAAATAATACGGTAACGCTTTACGTTAACGGCCGAAAGTATGAAAACTGGTTGGATGTCAGCATTACGTGCGCGCTGCAGACACTGGCGAGAACCTTCACGGTTTCGGCCACCCGCGACAAAGAGGATTTGACACTGGGAGTGAAACCCGGAGACAGTGTTCAGGTTTTTATCGGTGAAGATCGCGTGCTCACGGGGTACATAACGAAGCGCGAAGTTTCATACAACGCTTCCGGATCCTCCGTTAGGATTTCAGGCGCCAGTAAGACAGTTGATCTGCAGGACTGCTGCATGCCGATGGAGTATCCGGTTTCGTATAAAAACCAAACGAATCTTCAGAACTTGCAGTCGGTTTGTCGGGCTTATGACATTAAGGTTGTGGACCAAGTAGGTGCGGTGGATCGCAGGAATCTGGAATTTACGAGAACCGAGAAACTCGGAAGTGCCATTCAAAACTACTTGCGCAAAAACGGCCTGCTGCTGACTGATAACGAATTCGGAGATTTGGTAATTGCGGAAGCAGGTTCTGGGGGTTCTTGCGAAGACGCAATTCAATTGGGAGTAAACGTTCTTGAAGGTTCGCATTCTGCAGATTACTCGAAACTTTACAGTGAGTATGTGACGCTGGGGCAGGCGGCCAACGTACTGAGCGAACTTCCTGTTTCTTCTAACCAGTTAAAGGCTGAGGCGACGGATTCGACCGCGACACGTCGCCGATGTTTGGTTCAGTTGGAGAGCGGAAACGCATCCTCGGAAATTCTGAAAAAACGAGTTGGTGTCTTACAAAGTGTCAGCAGCGGAGAATCTGAGTCCCTTTCTTACACTGTTCAAGGCTGGAGGCAAAGCAGCGGAAATCTCTGGAAGGTAAATTGCTTAGTAAAAGTTTCGGACGATTTGCTGAACATTAACTCCAATACGTCATGGGTAACTTCGGAAGTTTCTTATTCTTTGAGCCGTTCCGGAACGACGTGTTCTCTTAAGTTGAAAAAGCCGTTTTGTTACACTCTGATGAGAGAGCCGGATGCGAAGAAGATTAAAATTGAAGACGAAGAAATAAAGAAAGACAGCGGGAGAATTCCATGAACAAAATCTGCTTCTTAACAATCGCTTTGAGTTTCTTCCTATCTTCACCGGTAATGGCCGGCCTGAAGTGTGACCGCCTCCCAAATGGAGACGCTGCCAACTGTGTTTGGATTGACGGCTATCGTGATCCGATGACGGTTATTACAACTCCGCCCGCTTCTCCGGCCGTTCTGAAAAAGCAGCGCCAGGCCGAATTTGAAGAAGCCCTTCAAAGGGAAGTTGATCACAGAATGTTTACCGAGAATATTTCTTCAGCTCAGGCTATTGAGGACATTCTGGCCGGACGTCCGCGCCGCAAGTAAATTAAAAAATCTTTAGAAACCACCCGTCGCTATGGCGGGTTTATTTTTGTCTAAAAACTATGAATTTGGTTACTGCGCTCATCAATAGAGCCGTTGTCGGCGCTAAGAATGGAGCTCGTAAGCTCCGAACGCTCCAGATCGAGCTTCTGGATGGCGATGTCCGGCAGCCCGTTGAGCATTTTGAGCCCTATGGATTTACTTCCGAACCGCTGCAGGACGCTGAAGCCTTGGCCGTGTCCTTAGGCGGAGATCGTGACCATACGATTGCGGTGATGGTCACTGACAGACGGTACCGGCCTGTCAATCTAAAAGACGGAGAAGTAGTCGTCTTTGATGATTTGGGCCGAAAAGTCTTCCTCTCCAGAGAAGGAATAAAAGTTGAAGGAGTAGACAGCCCGGTGACAGTCAAAACAACGTCGTCTGTGCTTGTGGATGCGCCGCTGACAAAATGCACCGGCAATTTGGAAGTAGGCGGAAACATCGTGGCCGCAGGCGAGATCCAAGACAAAGGAGGTGCTTATTCGATGTCCGGGATGCGCGGAACTTACAACAGTCACACGCATAACGGAGGGTCTTCTCCGGATCAAAAGATGTAATCGCAGCGAAATTTTTAATTGGTAGAGATCGATGCAGTTTTATCTAAATGGTGCTGAGGCGACCCTAACCGATTTCGCAAGGGATGACTTAGCAAGGGCTGTGGTGAACAGCCTTTTTTCATGGGCGCGAGCAGAAGAAGATGACGAAAGACCGAGTGAATCCAAGATGGGCTGGTGGGCGGATTCTTACTCCGATGAAGGAGATAAGTTCGGCTCCCGTCTGTGGCTGCTGATGCGCTCCAGTCGTACTTCTGAAGATATTGCTTTAGCTGAAGAGTACGCATTGGAGGCCCTGCAGTGGATGCTGGATGACAACATTGCAGCGGAAATTAAAGCAGCCGCTGAGCTCGATAGCTTTGAGCGCCTAAATCTTCAGATTGAAATTGTTCGTCCTGACGGGAAGAGCTTAACAGCTCGTTTCGCGGATGTTTGGAGCGAATTATGAGTTTTGAAAGACCGACGCTGAAGGAAATTATTGACCGATTGGACGGCGAAACACAGAGCCGCCTGTCGGTTCCTCAGTTAAGACGATCAAACGCCAAAGTTTTTGATCGCGTTTTAGCCGGCTCAGCCCATTCGTTGTACGGATACATCAGTTATCTGAATAGACAGCAGTTCTTCGATACTGCAGAAAGTGAGTATCTGGATCGGTGGGCATCGATTTACGGATTGCTGAGAAAGAAGGCAACGAGAGCGTCTGGGACAGTTACGTTTAGTTTTTCCGCTGATTTGGTAAACGTGCCTGTCGGTACGATCCTTCAGTCCGATGACGGTGTCCAGTACCAAACGACCGGGGCAGTTGCCTCAGACGGAAAAGCTGCCGTGGAAGCATTAAATGACGGTGTTATTGGAAATCAGCAGGACGGTGATGTTCTGACACTGGTTTCTCCGATTATTGGCGTTTTCAGCGAAGTCGAAATTATTAAGCTCGGAGGCGGCTCGGAAGCTGAAAGTGATGACAGCCTGAGGGCGCGTCTCTTAAGCAGAGTTCGCGAGACTCCTTGCGGCGGCACCTCTTCGGACTACGTTCAATGGGCGCTCGAAGTTCCTGGCGTCACCAGAGCGTGGTGCTTTCCTCAGGAAAAAGGTGAAGGGACTGTTACGGTCCGTTTTGTTTGTGACGGTTATGAAAACATTGTTCCGGACAAAGCAATGCTGGATAAAGTTTTTGCCCACATTGACGGGTTAAGACCTGTGACAGCTCACCTTTATGTTTACGCGCCTGAGATTAAACCGGTCAACATCAAAATATCCGGACTTCTTCCTGATGACGCCGAAGTTAGAGCGGCAGTTCAACAGGAACTTCGAGATCTGTTTGCTCGTGAGGGCGCTCCGGGACAGCGAATTTATCTTTCTCATATCCGGGCGGCAATCAGTGCCGCATTAGGAGAAGAAGATCATACAGTTGTTCTGCCGACGTCCGATCCGATTCCGGATAGCAATAACGAGTTGTTGTCGCTAGGAGAAATCACATGGCAGTAACCGCTCATGAATATGTGGGTATGCTCAAGGAACTCCTCCCTCCCGGTCCCGCTTGGCCGAGAGGCGATTCAACCAGTTTGTACGCAATGATGTTTGAAGTATGGGGCACAGAGCTGGCCAGGATTGATTCCCGGGCAAACGCGCTGATTAAGGAGGCTGATCCTCGCTTTGCCATCGAGACATTTCCGGAGTGGTTGGCCGAATGGGGACTGCCCGATGAGTGTCTCAAACTTTGGGGTGCCACTGACATGCCAACCCTACGAAGGCTTTTGCTTTGGAAGATGACAACCGTCGGAGCACAAAACAAGCAGTTCTTTATCGATCTGGCAGCGATGTTTGGCTACAGCATCGTGATCGATGAGTTTTTCCAATACAACGTGATGAGCCATGTCAACGATGTTTTAGCCGGAGAGAGTTGGCCCCACACTTGGCGCGTCAATGTCTTAGGCGGATCAAACAACACACTTCAATGGCACTTAGTGACTGGCGAAGTAAAGGAGCCTCTGGCTTGGTGGGGAGACTCCGTGCTTGAGTGTTTGATTAGACGGTACGCACCTGCCCACACGAAACTTTATTTCGGATATTGGAATCAGGAGAATTTAGAAAATGGACAGAGTTTACGGAGCTAGGGTCGTTCAAGTGGAGCCCAGCTTTGCAGCGGATGCTCCCTCAGGATACCCGACCGACGGGTCCAGCAGCGGCGGCCAATTGGCGACGGTACCGACAGCTCCTTGGTACAACGCAGTTACCGAGGAAATTAGAAACGCGATCGTCGGAGGCGGAATAGACCCGGAGAGGAACACCTTAAACCAGCTTGATCGAAGTATTGAAGCAAGACTGGCCGCATTGGAAGAAAAGCTGACCGGTATGATAAATGCTGTATCTGGGAAAGTAGATAAGTTTGAAACCTTTCCTCCGGGATTCATTATTTACACGGGCAATTTTATTAACAGTCCCGTCTGGCTTCTTTGTGACGGTCGTGCCGTGAGCCGCTCTGCTTATTCAGCTCTGTTTGCTGCCATTGGCACAACTTGGGGTGCGGGCAACGGAAGTACGACGTTTAATGTGCCATATCTATTAGACAGAGTGCTTTGGGGCTCTAACGTGCGCCCGGGAGAATATATTGACTCAGGAGCTCCGGGAATTTCCGGTGTAATCGGCGACTTCAACGCCTATGACAACGACACCAGTATGGTGTCAGGCGCCTTCTGGAGAACGTATACACGCAATAACCAAGGCTCAAAATCGGGTTCCCGCGACCAACACTTTAAGGTGGAATTTAACGCGAACCGCTGCTCCCCTGTTTATGGACGAACCGGGCATATCCAGCCGCCGGCGAGCCGTGCGCCCGTGTACATCCATATTTAACAAGCTCCGAAAGGGGCTTTTTTAATGCCAAAAAAAACAAACCGCCAAGAGACGCGACCTCAAGGCGGTTTTATTTCGACCTGAATGAGCAGGCAGAAATCATGAAAGTTATTTTAACAAAACATCTTTGGAAATTCTTTATGTTTTTGTTTTCAAAAGAAACTCCGTTAAATGTGCAGGGTGTAATGGCTTCCTGGGGTTGTGCGCTCCTTGTTCTGGCCGGCGCTGTCGGATTTGCCTGTTTTCTAGGCATCTCCTTATATAAATATTTCATTGGAGTATGAAGTTATGAAAAGGCTTTATTACGCGGATGCGTCTCCCACGCCTCCGTCCCCGCCTCAAAATCCATCCTACGGCTATCCTCAGGATGGGGATCGTTCAATCGGGAAACTGCCTACGACGTTGGGTGCTTATTGGCACCACATGATCACGGAAGAGTTTATGGCTGTGATCGAGGGTGCCGGACTCGAGCCGGATGAAAACAACCTCCATCAGTTAGCTGACATCTTCGAAGATTTCCGGTCCCGGGCCACAGCCTCAGAACAATACAAGTTGGCCGCCGAAGCCGCGGCAAATAGAGCCGAAGCGTCAGCCAACGGGGTTGTGACAGAAACTGCAGCAAAAATCTTGGAGATTCAACAGGCGGGAAACACTCAGATTGCTGCTATTGAAGCCAAGGAGTCAGACGTTCAGGATGACATCGCCAATGCTTTGCAGCAAATGGAATCCGCGCTGTCTGATTACATCGATCGGCTGCAGGCAGAAGGTTCGTCGCAGTCTGTTGCCGTAGTACAGCAAGCTCAGTCCCTTCTAGCTCAAATTCAGAGTTATGCGTCGCAGGCTCAGAGTGCTGCGAATGCAGCGGCCGCTCAAACCCGTGAAGAGATCATCAATTCTGTGGTTCTGACCACAGAGCAAACGCTGTCCGATTCAGCTAAGAGCCAAGCGCGAACCAATATAGGTGTTCTTTCTGCAGTTGAGTCTTATTTGGTAGGAATTTTCAAAGAGTTGTGTTTGGAAAATGGAGCAACCCAGGCAGAGATTGATGCAATCGAGGCTCAGCAGAACGCCTCGTAAGGAGAAAAAATGTCTTTAGAAGAAGTCAAAAAGAAATATTTACAAGAGGCATTAGGAAAGCCGATTCAAAAATATGGAGTCGATTTGGGAGGTGGACGCTTCACATCCTTGTCTGATGCCGCAGGCTTTTATGCCGAATCTTGCCCAGAACCGATTACGGCAAAAGTAGAAAAGAAGTTTCTCCGCTTTGGCTACGTTGCTGAAGAAATTCCGATCGAGGTAATCAAGAAACCAAAAGGATTCTTGGGAAATCGGCAGCTTTACACATTCACGACTCCGGATCTGAAAAGCGACAACTTAAAAGTCGATGCTCTGGATAGCCCGTTGATCGGAAAAGTAACGGTGAAGTTTAAAACTGGCCAAAACTTTGCTGTTCGCACGGAGAAGATTAATCAGGCGTTGTATCAAAGTTCCGATGGCTGTTTCTATACGAAACCTAATCTTCCGGAACAAAGAGACGATTTTTGTTTAGAAAAGTATTCGGCTGAAATCAAATCGGAGCGTAACGCAAGAATCAACGATACAGATGATTACGTCAAACTGCCTGATATGACTATTGCTCGGACGGCAGGAGCCAAGCGCAGTGCCTTAGAGGACGCTGACAGAGCGGCCCTTGAGACCTATCGCCAAGCCTTGAGAGATTTAACAGAGGCGCAGGGTTTCCCGTTCGTTGAATGGCCTGAGTTTCCGACCGCTTTGGCTTACGAGCTACAGCAGAAAGTTGACGCAAGACAAAACATGAGATGAGGAGGTTTTTAAATGAGTCTGATTAAATCCTTAATTCAGCGGCTACTCGATAGCCGAACGACACCAGCACAGGCGGGACACGCTTCTAAGCCCAGCTCGGCAGTACCTGTAGACTACAACCCTTCAGCTTCAGTAGACAACTGGGGACCGGTTTTATCTAATTCAACCGCGGTATCAGATGGTTATATTTGGGCCGCGGGTCGTACTACATCCGATAAAGGATTTTTCCAGATAAATACTCAGGCGTTGCAAATTACGACTACAGGGACATCTAATCCGGGAGGTGAAATCCTGAATTTATTCACGCCCGTTTCAAAAGGGCAGCTCTTTTCTGTTTATGGCCGATACCTAGAGCAAATTACCGTCCGATTAGTGAAAACCATCGGGGGGGGGTATAATAACTTTATTCGGAGGGCTCTGTCATGCTTAAGGCCCTCATTCAACTTTTTGCCGAAAAATTCCTTGTTAGCCGAAGCGACTGGATTTCTTACCAATCCAATCCAACTGTTCAAGCGACGCATATCACACCTTCAGCGACAGGAGAATGGGTTTCTATCGTCTCTCCTTGCAACGGGTGGTTCTGCGTCAAAGGGGTTGCCTCGCAAGTTCTGCTTAGCAACGGGGAGGTTTGGCAGGGGTGCCATACAACAGAGGCATCTTATAAAGGCTTTTGTCTCCCTGTCTCAAAAGGCTGGTCTGTGGCCTACATACTATCGACAAACGCCACGAGCGCATACGTCTTCTTTGCTCCGAGTATTGGTAATAAATAACCTTCAAACAGGAGGCGCATTATGCTGAAAAACGTATTGAGCCTCCTGCTGAGCAAGTTCTACAGCAAACAGGAAGCCGAGCTTGTAGGGCATCAGGCTATGCCAGAGCTTAGCCAGTATATTGACTTGACTTCCATTGCAACCGCTAATGTAGAAAATACCTATGTAGCTCCGACAGATGGTTATTTCGTATGTGCTACCAAGGGAGGGGAATTGTCCGGTGTGAATGTTTGGGGAACTTTGGATGCAGGTGTTCCGGGGGCAAGCGGAATCCAAGGTAAAGTCTTTACTCCCTGCGTAAAAGGGGCTTCCGTCCATTACATTATTTACGGCACTATTCACTTGGTTAGATTTTATAAAACTATCGGAGGGGGGGGGGCAAACTCTTAAGAAACTTATTCTGCAAGGAGGTGGCCTATGCTTAAACAGCTTATCCAGCTCTTTGCGGAGAAGTTCTTGGTTAGCAAGAAGGAGTGGGTGGTTGATCAGTCGGCTCATATTCCTTCGGCCTCTACAGAAATTACCGTCACTCCTGACGGAGAACGCCACACCTTCACAATGCCTTACACGGGCCTCGTGGTTCTGCAATGTTACGGCGTCATGTTTGCAGGACTTAACGGATTTAACATGGTCAATCTCGGAGCGGGAGCAAACGGCAACATCTGCGTTTCTCTTTATTCCAAGAAAGGCAACATTGTTTCTTACGAGATTGGCAAATCCAACAACTTCGGAGCCGCAAACTTGTACGTCTATAAGACTTACGGTAGCCAATAACCTGAGTATTGGAGGTGTGTCATGTTAAAAGCGCTCCTCCAGTTATTACTGAATACCCGAACAACAAAAACCGAAGCCGCGCATTTTGCCCAACCTGCCTGGGGAGCTTCTCCAATAGTGATGACAGGAACCGACGTTAATGACGATTGGGGCTCTATCTATCAGGGCGTAATGCCTAACGACGGCGTTCTTGTTGTCTCATTTATCGGAACGAATGAATCCAGCTATGCGGCTGGTCCCGGGGCTCAGTCGCTAGTTCCGTGGGCTAATGGCGGCGGCAAGTTTAGTATGCCCGTTACAAAGGGTAGTTATGTCAGCCTTGGCGGAAACCATGTTAAGGATGTCGAACTACGGCTTTATCCGCTAGCTGCTTCCATCTAACCGCTCCGCCCCTCCTTGCGAGGGGCTTTTCGTTAGGTGTGCGCATCAAGAAAAACGTTGGGTTGATACTTGAAAGAGTTTTCAGACTTGAAAATAAGAACAGTCTTCCAACTGGCTCAAAAAGCTAAGAGGAAGATGAGGTTCGGAAATCAGGGTATGAGGTGTTGCATTGAAGAAAAAGCGAAATCGGAAAATTGCACGTATGAAGCATTAAGCGTGCATTTAAAGTTTGAAAGGAAATCGAGTAGGGTTTCGCTGATTTCCAGCGAACACCCTCTCACACCGCTGCCCA